>Ga0310828_1000072_pt1 | contig 175874 bp, 155 predicted proteins | sample WT_ome_3_FD_202242 | JGI IMG/M metagenome (GOLD analysis project Ga0310828, IMG submission 202242) | Sorghum-adapted microbial communities enriched on wild type (WT) sorghum from Joint BioEnergy Institute, Emeryville, California, United... ... | reverse complement strand
CCCTTTCACGGAGGTAACAGGGGTTCGAATCCCCTACGGGTCACCACTTTGGACGCTTAGCTCAGCTGGGAGAGCATCTGCCTTACAAGCAGAGGGTCGGCGGTTCGATCCCGTCAGCGTCCACCATCCGATTAAACTTAAAGGCGACCAGCATAGAACTGTTCGCGGACAATAAGACACTCACATTCATGACGATTCAACGTGTGTATTGCAATCCAATGCCGCGGGGTGGAGCAGTCAGGTAGCTCGTCGGGCTCATAACCCGAAGGCCGCAGGTTCAAATCCTGCCCCCGCAATCGTGGAGCCGTGGTGTAGAGGCCTAACATGCCTGCCTGTCACGCAGGAGATCGCGGGTTCGAATCCCGTCGGCTCCGCCATTTATGATTGTTTACTTTTCATGAAAATGTGTTATAATAAAGGGTGCGGCTCGGTAGCTCAGTTGGTAGAGCAGAGGACTGAAAATCCTCGTGTCGGCGGTTCGATTCCGTCCCGAGCCATCCGGAACCTGAAGAAATTTCCGAAGGAACCGGATACGGCTGCCAGGACTAAGATGATGCCGACACCATAACCTAACTGATAACAAAATACGCCGGTGTAGCTCAATTGGTAGAGCAACTGACTTGTAATCAGTAGGTTGGGGGTTCAAGTCCTCTCGCCGGCACCATGAAGAGAATAGCTTGTTCTAACGTGGAGGCTTAGCGAAGTGGCCAAACGCAGCAGACTGTAAATCTGTTCCCTTACGGGTTCGGTGGTTCGAATCCATCAGCCTCCACCATCTTCCCTAGGGGCATAGTTTAAAGGTAGAACAGCGGTCTCCAAAACCGTTAGTGTGGGTTCAATTCCTGCTGCCCCTGCCAATTCTCCAATTTCATATTTGTGGCGGTCGTGGCGAAGTGGCTAACGCATCGGATTGTGGCTCCGACATTCGTGGGTTCGATTCCCATCGATCGCCCCATTATATATTGGGGATTAGCCAAGCGGTAAGGCAACGGACTTTGACTCCGTCATGCTCAGGTTCGAATCCTGAATCCCCAGTATCTTTCTCAAGCGGACGTGGCTCAGGGGTAGAGCATCGCCTTGCCAAGGCGAGGGTCGCGAGTTCGAATCTCGTCGTCCGCTCCATCTATATACGGCGCCATAGCCAAGTGGTAAGGCAGAGCTCTGCAAAAGCTTTATCCCCAGTTCGAATCTGGGTGGCGCCTCCATCAAGCAAATTCTCGCCGGGGTGGCGGAATTGGCAGACGCACAGGACTTAAAATCCTGGGGTAGGTGACTATCGTACCGGTTCAAGTCCGGTCCTCGGCATTGTGTGCCCTTAGCTCAGCTGGATAGAGCATTTGACTACGAATCAAAAGGTCAGGAGTTCGAATCTCTTAGGGCACGCCACTTTTTTTATACCAAGCTGGTGTGGCGGAATGGCAGACGCGGCGGACTCAAAATCCGCTTCTGGCGACAGAGTGGGGGTTCAAGTCCCTTCACCAGCATCATGAAATAAAAAACCTTATGCTAAAAGCATAAGGTTTTTTTATGTATAAGCTGCCCGTACGGGCAGCTCAGACTGTTGGCAAAGCCCTGTTTCTCGGGGCATTCGCTTCAGTGCATTCATGAAAGTATTCATGAAAGCCAGGCTCTGGTCCAATGACGGCGAAAAGCTTTTTCTCATGAAGTTTCTTGCAGATATGCGCGGTAAAGTAACCGGCATCCAGCGCGACCGCTTCCAGTGTGTCTTCAAATCCGAACTTCTCCACGAAATGTTCCAGACGGAGCACGAGATCTTCGATACATACAAATTCGTATTGATTTTGCACATTCGGATTAGAGCGAAGCATGCGGTCGGCCGCCTACCTTGAGATCAGGCAAGCCCAGGTTGCTTCCGCGATCCAACCGGAGCAAGAATCGCATAGCCAAACCTCGGTTGATTGACCGAGGTCAGCCTGTTGAAAAACCTTCAACAGGCTGTATTTTTTTGTCTTTATTAAATTACCGCGTTAATATGTCATCATATACCTATACTATAAGAGCAGCTTCTCGATATGCTCCAGTTTCTGTCGGACCTCCTGTTGCTTGAATTCCGTTTGCCGCTGGGTGATGGCCGAGTCCAGGACGACCAGGATCGTAAGGCCGGCGCTGAAGATCGTCAACCCTCTTGCGATTTGATTCAGGTCCATTGATTTCGTCGCGATGATGCAATCCGCCACTCCTGCTCCGATCAGCAGGCCGCCTAACAGTTTGATGCTGTTCCATTTCCACTTGCTCCGGACCGAGATGCGCTTCATGAGATCTGTCCCTTCTTGGATGTATGGATACCATAGATAAGAGATATTACAGCAGAGTTTCAATCCGGATGATATTTCAACGGCAACCGGAACACGCCTGGGTGGAAGTGGATGATACAATGGAAGTCCAAACGTCGTTACTTCGGGAAAATGTCGATTTCTGCCCGAATAGCGGAAGATCGATCTTACCCCACCAATGAACGAATCGCGTCCTCCAGAGGAGTGGGCGGATGGCCAAGCAGCTGCTCCAGGTCGTTGCTGGCCACTTCCAGCGCGCCTTTGCCGATCTGGGTCTGGACCGTGGCCAGGAAGTTGGCGACCTGATCCGGCAGTCCCGCTTGCTTCAGGATGTTGCTGTACGTCTCCTGATCGACGTACTGAACCTGCACGGCCTTGCCTGTGACAGACGCGAAGATCGCCGACAGCTCCTCCTGGGTGAGCAACTTGCCGCCCAGCTCGTATGTGCTGTTGTCGCGCCCCTGTCCGGCAAGCACCCTGGCCGCCGCCTTTGCATAGTCGCGGCGAGTTGCCCAGCCGATCTTGCCCTGCCCCGAAGCAATCACCCACGGTCCTCCGTTCAGAACCGTCTGGAAGGTGCCCAGTTCATTTTCCAGATACCAGTTGTTGCGGAGGAACGCATACGGGATGCCCGTGTCAAGGATCGCTTCCTCTGTCTTCCTGTGGCTTTCGGCGAGCAGAAGCTGGCTGTTGGCCGCATTGGGCGCGCTGGTGTACGCGATAAACCCGACGTTCGCTGCCTTGGCTGCGTTGACAGCTGCCGTGTGCTGGCTGATCCGATTGGCCAGGTCGTCCGTGGAGATGATCAGCAGGCGGTCGATGCCGGAGAAGGCTTTGACGACCGAATCGTAGTCATTGAAGTTGGCGACGCGCACATCGACCCCGTGTGCGGCCAGATGCTCCGCCTTCTTCGGATCGCGCACGCTGACGGCGACCTGCTCTGCAGGTACCAGCTTCAACAATTCCTCGACGACCAAGGATCCAAGATGTCCTGTTGCCCCGGTGACCAGAATCTTCATCGTTAATCCCTCCATCTTATGTATGATGTGCGAATGTATGATGTGCGAATGTATGATGTGCGAAGAAGCTCTATCCCTTGTTGTCCGTCAATTCATATTACTTCAATATTGTAAGCATCTTACATAATTATATTATTATGCTGTCCGATGAATAACAAGTACGAAAATATCGGGGATCGGTGACATGGATGACGTATCGAAGGATGAGATTGCTCACGGTACGGCGGTGATCGATGGGGGACGCGGATCACGGACAGGCGCCACACATCACGGGGAAAGGAGCATTCGCAAGGGCGTTGTGGTGGAATGCGCTCCACCTGAACTGGATATTGCCGATCGCTTCGATATATGTGTACGCGTTCGTGATTTGAGCCTCAGCCGAAGGGCCGGGGTTTTTGATTGGGCAGCTGATGATGGTCTTGACAAATCTCCGGGGAACAGGATTATAATACAAACAGACAGACAGTCGGTCGGTCTTCGAAGGAGGGCGCAATTCCCGCGTTAGGACCAGCTCGGATACGACAGAACGAGGCGGGAGAGAAAATCGTTCGGTAAGTGGTGAGGTGGAGCGACCTTCCGACCCGGACCAACTCATCGTATACGAGAACGGAGCCGGATAGACATCGTTCGGTAAGCGGTGAAGCGGAGCATCTCCCGATCCTTGGTCTGGACGATCCGATAGGGTGGAAAGCAGCACAAGAGAGAGGGGCATCAGGAATGATGAGGCGAAGTCCCGGATCCTCAGCCAGATACATGGCGGTTCGGAGGCAAGAGAAAGGAGTTTGCATATGAGAATTGTCAAAGACGCGGAGGTGCGAAAGAACGAGATTCTGGATGCGGCTGACGAGCTTTTCGCGCAAAAGGGATACGACGGCACCAGCACCAACGACATACTCGAGAAGGTGGGGATCGCGCGGGGGACCCTGTACCATCATTTCAAGTCCAAGGAAGAGATCATGGATGCGCTGATCGAGCGGTACAGCCTGCGCCTGCTCAGCAAGGCGAAGGAGATCGCTGAGGACAGGAGCATCCCCATCGTCGAGCGCATCATCCGCGTGGTGATGGCGCTGAACTTTAGCGGCGGAAGTAGCCGGCAGATCATGGAGCATATACACAAACCGCAGAACGCGCTCATGCACCGGAAGTTGGAGAGGGTCGTCATCCGAAGCGTCACGCCGATCATGGCCGGCATCATCCGGGAGGGCGTCGAACAGGGCATCTTCCACACCCCCTATCCGTATGAGTGCATGGAGATGGTGGTGGTCTACGCGAACACCGTGTTCGATGACGATATGGTGCCGATAACCGACGAGGAGCGCGCCGCCCGCATACAGGCGTTGATCTTCCATGTGGAAAGGATGCTGGGCGCAAGAAGCGGCAGTCTGGCGGATGTGATCCGGGTGTTCGGCGGAGATCAGGGCGATCATCGTTAATTCGTTAATCATGTTAACTATCGGGGTGGATCATGTACTTCAGACTAATCCGACAGGACATCTTGCGGAGCAAAGCCGTCTCGCTGATCACGACGCTCTTCGTCGCAGCCTCAGCCATGCTGGTGTCACTTACGGCCATCCTCATCGTTCACCTCACTGGCTCGCTGGATGCGTTGATGACAGAAGCGAAGGCTCCGCATTATATGCAGATGCATGCCGGTGATCTGGATGTCGCACGGCTGGAGGCGTTCGCCGAACGGAACCACAACATCGAGGCCTTGCAGGTGGTGCCTTTTCTGAACATCGACGGGGCGAGGATCACAATCGGTGAACATACGCTGGCGGACAGCGTGCAGGACAACGGGGTGAGCGTGCAGAACGGACAGTTCGACTTCCTGCTGGACCTGGACGGGAAGATCGTCGCACCCTCCGATGGCGAACTGTATGTGCCGGTCAGCTATATGAAGCCATACCGGCTGGAGGTCGGCGACCAGGCCGTCATCGGCGAGCGACCATTTGTCGTGGCCGGGTTCCTTCGCGATGCCGCCATGAACTCTTCCCTGGCCGGTTCGAAGCGGTTTCTCGTCAGCGACCGTGACTTTGAAGAGCTGAAGCCCCTGGGCAACATGGAGTATCTGATCGAATTCCGGCTGAAGGATCCGTCGAAGTTGGTTGAGCTGGAGAAGGCCTATCTCGCCGCGGGACTGGAGATGAACGGCCCGACGGTGACCTATGCCCTCTTCCGGCTGATGAATGCCATCTCCGACGGGATGATGATCGGCGTGCTCCTGCTGGTCAGCCTGCTGGTCGCGGCCATCGCGTTCATGTGCATTCGATTTACGCTGCTGGCGAAGCTGGAGGACGATTATCGCGAGATCGGCGTGATGAAAGCGATCGGTCTCAGGCTCTCCGACATCAAGAAGATCTACCTCGCCAAGTACGCGGCCATTGCGGCGGTCGGCGCGGCGCTGGGATATGCGCTGTCCTTCGCCTTTCAGGGCATGCTTCTCCGGAACATCCGGCTCTATATGGGCGGCGGTGAACATGCGGCTCTTGCCACGGCCGCGGGAGCCATCGGCATCCTGCTGGTCTATGCGGCGATCACGACCTATGTGAACCGCGTGCTGAATCGTTGCCGGAAGATCTCGGCCGTGGAAGCCCTGCGCTTCGGCACCTCTCCGGAAACGGCCGGGGGCGGCCGATGGTTCACCTTAAGCGGCAACCGCTGGTTAAGCGCGAATATCCTGCTCGGCGTGAAGGACGTCCTCTCCAGGAAGAAACTTTACGCGACCATGCTGGCCGTGCTGGTGTTGTCGACCTTCATCCTGATCGTGCCCCAGAATCTGTACCACACCATCTCTTCCAGGAGTTTCATCGGGCATATGGGGATCGGCAGCTACGATCTGCGCATTCAGGTATCCGGCAGCGTCGACCAGGTCGCGGCCAAGGTTGCCGAGACCACCGAGGTACTGGGCGATGATCCGGCTGTCTCGAGGATGGCCGTCCTCATCACCAAGGCGTTAACGGCCATCACGAAAGACGGGACAGAGCAGAACATCAAGGTCGAGCTCGGCGACCATTCGATCTTCCCGATCGCCTATGTGAAAGGCAGGGCGCCAGCCAGGAACGATGAGATCGCCCTGTCGTCGATCCTGGCCGATGAGCTGGGAACAGCGGTCGGCGATACGCTCACGCTGCAGGTGGCTGGCGGCGAGAAGGTGATGACGGTCACCGGCATTTACTCCGACATCACCAACGGCGGCAAGACAGCCAAGGCCACCTTCCCGGCCGATGCGCAGGATATGCTGTGGACCGTGATCTGCATCAAGCTGACAGAGCCATCCCTGGTGAAGGCGAAGGTCGGGGAATATGCAGGCAAGTTCGCATATGCGAAAATTTCGGACATCGATGAATACGTGGCCCAGACCTTTGGTTCGACGATGGCCTCCGTCAAGACGGCCTCACGCGTGGCGATCGTCGTGGCGGTGGCTCTGGCCGTTCTGGTCACACTGCTGTTCATGAAGATGCTCGTCGCGAGGGATCGCTACCCGATCGCCGTCATGAAGGCGTTCGGTTATACCCATGCGGACATCGAGGTTCAGTATCTCTCTCGCACCTTGTTGGTGCTCATCATCGGCATGGCGCTTGGCACGCTCTTGGCCAACACGCTCGGAGAGTTGCTGGCTGGCATGGTGATCGCTTCGTTCGGCGCGGCGGCCTTTCATTTCTCGGTCGATCCGATGTCTGCGTATGTGTTCTGTCCCATTCTGATGACGGGCTCGGTGCTGCTCGCAGCCTTGGTGGGCATATCAGGCGCCGGTCGAATCCGAATATCCGACAACATAAAGGAGTAATTGTATGAAGAAGCTGGTGACAGGAGAACGGATCGTCAAGTCATATGGCAAAGGGGCAGAGCGGCGTGTCGTCCTGGACGGAGTATCTGTGGACATTCATGAGGGTGAGTTCGTGGCCGTGATGGGACCCTCCGGATCGGGAAAGTCGACGCTGCTGCATGCGCTGAGCGGCATGGACACGATCGACGAGGGCAAGGTCATTTTCGGCGGCAGGGAACTCACGTCGGCCTCGGAGAAGGAGCTGGCGGAGATTCGCAGGACGCAGATGGGCTTCGTGTTCCAACAGCCGACGATGCTGCGGAATCTCAACCTCCTCGACAACATCATCCTGCCGGCCCTGCGGGATCATCGCAAGCATGCCACGGATCTCGTGGCCAGGGCCAGGATGCTGATGAAAAGGGCAGGCATATCGGAGCTTGAGCGGCGGGATATCACCCAGGTGTCAGGCGGGCAATTGCAGCGGGCGGGAATCTGCAGGGCGCTGATGAACCGTCCGAGGATCGTCTTCGGAGATGAACCCACCGGTGCGCTGAACTCCAGAGCTTCGCAGGAGATCATGAGCCTCTTCGCGGAGGTGAATGCGGAGGGAACAGCCGTGATGCTGGTTACGCATGACGCCAGGGTGGCGGCGTGGGCGGAGCGGGTCCTGTTCATGCGCGATGGCCGGATCGTGAGCGAGCTGGCGCTGTCCAGGCGAGACGGGACGGGCATGGAGGCCAGGGTCGAGCAGGTTGCGAGGAAGATGATCGAGCTTAACGTCTGACGGCATGATTTATCCATGATTGAAATCTGATTGGAGAACGGTGACAAGGAGCGCATGGCGATGAGTGACGTGAAGACAGAGGCGGGATTCCGCAAGTTCCTCATCATCTGGATGGGAGAATGGATCTCAAATATCGGTACGGGGATGACGGCTTTTGGCCTTGGCGTCTATGTGTGGCAGCTGACCGGATCCGCGCTGGATGTGGCCATGGTGGAGATGGCCGCGCTGCTGCCGTTGATTCTGCTCACTCCTGTGGCAGGGGTGCTGGCGGACCGGTATGACCGCAGGCTGCTGATGGCGCTGGGGGACAGCATCTCAGGCCTGGGTCTTCTCCTCTTGTTGGTGCTGATGATGGCAGGCCATATCCAGGTATGGCAGATCTGCCTGTGTGTCGGGTTCAGCTCGGCCTTCTCGTCCTTGCTGGACCCAGCCTATAAAGCCACGCTGACGGATCTGTTGACCGAGGAGGAATATGCCAGGGCCAGCGGTATGGTCGGGATCGCATCAGCCTCCAAATTCCTGATCTCGCCGATTCTGGGCGGGCTGATCCTCGCCTGGCACAGCATGGAGCTCATCCTCGTGATCGACATTCTGACTCTGGTGGTGACCGTTGTGGCGATCCTGTCGGTAAGAAGGTCTCTGAAGACCAGGCCGGCGGAGAAAAAGGAGCTGGATTTTCTTCAGGATCTGAAGGAAGGCTGGCAGGTGATCGCGGAATCCAGAGGGGTGATGCTGCTCATCGTCCTGGTGTCAGTGCTGGTGTTTTATATGGGTATCCTTCAGGTGCTGGCGAGACCGATGCTGCTGTCCTTTGCCAGCGAGCAGACTACGGGCATCCTGCAGACGGTGGTCGCCTGCGGCATGCTTGTCTCAAGCATGCTCATCGGCGGCGGCCTAATCAGGAAGAATCTGGTGAACGTGATGGTGGCCAGCTTCGTTGCGGCAGGCATCACGATGGCGGGCTTCGGCGCCACCACCAGCATACCGGTCATCACGGTGGCGGGCTTTCTGTTCTTCGCCTCTCTGCCGTTTGCCAATACGAGCATCGAGGTGCTGATCCGCACATCCATCGCCAACGACAAGCAGGGCCGGGCGTGGGGACTGATCTCGCTCATCTCGCAACTGGGGTATATCGTGGCTTATGTGTTTGCGGGGGTGCTTGCGGATTATGTCTTTAACCCGGCATTGAAGGAAGGCGGTGTTCTGGCGGATACGGTCGGCAGAGTGATCGGCACGGGAGAGACCAGGGGTATCGGGCTTCTGATCATGCTCTCCGGATTGGGATTGGTCATCACGGCGCTGCTGATCTCCAGGTCGAAGGGGCTTCGGGCGCTGGAGTCGCGGGAATAGCCGGACCCGAACGGATAAGCCGGCGGCATGCCGGCAAGACATGCGCGTGAGATCATGCCGGGTCTTGGCTTGACTCAGAGTCAGACAAAGGACGGGGGCTATCCGCCCCCTCCTACTCGATCATATGATGTGTCATTCATTCCGCCTCTGGCGGGATGACATCCATGGATGGATCCAATAAACGAATGGGATTGAACGGTTTCAAAATCCGTTCTTGCGTTGAGAAACCGCGCCTTGTGTGTCCCTCGCGGTTCACCGAGTTCGCCCTGCATCCTCGTGATCCTGACAACTGCGGCTGTGTTAGTGGTTTTATGCAATCGGCAGTGATCCACATGCTCGTTGCCGAGAAACCCGGATGAGCCTGTTCATCTCACAAGGCGCGGAATATATGCTCAAATATTATGCCGTACCAATGTTAACCGATTCCATTACGGAAGGGTTACATGGATTTGGTCAACGTTCGGTCCTTCTGTTCCCGTCGTCTCCAACCTCAAGGTGTTGGTGCCGGTATTCATGCTGACATAGATCGATTTTTCCGCCCATGTCGACCATGAACCCGTGGCGGTGAACGGTTCGTTGCTGAGCACTTTGACGCCGTTCACATATACGTCAAGATATCGTGTTCCGCTTTCCAACGCATACCGGATCTTCACCAGTTTGGTGCCGGTCGTGGCGCAGTAGATGTTGCTCCAGGTGATGGATGCGCCGGAGTATGCGTTGAAGTTGACATATCCGCTGCCGTTATAGCCGGGATAGAGCGTTTCCACAACCGAGTTCACGAGCGTCGTGTTGCTTTCAGCCTGGTAGACCGTACCGCCGCCGCCGCTGTTGCCGCCGCTGGTGATGTCCGCGACGAACGTCGTGATGCTTTGTGCCGGCAGATGAGCCCAGAAGTTGTTGCCGGTGAGGGTAAGCGGCGTACCTTGTTGCAGGTTGCTGGAGGATGTGGTCACCCATCTGTTGATATTCGCGATCGAACCGTTTTGAATGACGAAGTTTTGGTTAACGGCCGAGCCTTTGTTGATCGCGACGATGACGAGTTTGTTGTTGCCTTTGTATGCGGATACGTATACGTTCGTATCCGGTCTTGCCGTTGCGTCGATCCGTTTGTATCCCGGACGGACGAATTTCGAGAAGTGAGCCATGCTGTAACCGCGTTTGCTGATCGTGCCGTCTTCTTTCATCGGACCGTAGCTTCTGCGGATATACCACCAAACGTAGGCTTGGAATTGACCGTCTACGAGCGCGTGATGGATGTGTTGAGCAACATCCAGAGCTTCCGGCCAACGGTCGGCGGAGTTGTTGTCGCTGTTCGGATAGTAAACTTCCGTCATCCACAGTTCTTTGCCTGCGCCTTTTTGCTGGAACAACGGATACGGGAAGTTGCTGTAGCTGGTGCCGTACAGATGCGCGCCGAGAATATCCAGGTTGGCGAGAGCTTGCGGATCGTTCAGGATCGGGTCGGACATATTTTTCAGGTATTGGAACGATTCAGGCGCGATGACTCTCGTGTTGATCGATCCGGCATAATATTTCATGAAGTTCAACATTTCGGTCGGCGTCCACCAAGTCCAGTCATGAGCGTAGTCCGGCTCGTTTTGGACCGAGATGGCGTAAAGGTTGACGCCGTTGCTGGCCATATACGACACGAAGTTGTTCAAGTGTTGTGCGTATGCTCCGTACATGTCGTAGCGAAGCCGCTTTTGATTCGGAACGCCGTTCCGCGTGAATCTCTCGATCATGTGGGACGGAGGATTCCACGGAGAAGCGAAGACCAACGCGCCGAGTTCCTGCGCTCTCTTCGCAGTGGGCACTTGCAGACTCCAGTTGTTGCTGTTCTCATCGACGAAAATACGGAGAATGGTAAATCCGAGCTGATTGGGACCATTGCCGAATGCCGTTTCCCGTTGCGCCGGCGTGAGGTCGCTGCCCATCCATTGCGGATGGTTCATGCCTCCGAAACCTTTGATTACCTGTCTTTCCGCTGCCAGGTTGATAACAGCGTCGCTAGCTGCGGAAACCGGGACAGGGTTTGGCAGCGCTGCCATAAGCGGAAGCGCCAAAAAGATGGCCAACATCAAAATAAGCGGCTTTTTCAGACGAACTGTAATCAACGATTCTTCTCCTCCTACGATTCATTCAATTTTAATAGAGACCGAAAATTCAGAGTATTGCGAAAATCATGTTCACAAGCGAATCTTCACAAACCCTCCTTTCATGCTGTTCGAACGATCCCGTATGCTTGCGGCTGCAAAACATCGATCGCTCGAGACTTGATATCTATTGAACCTTGTCAATCTAGCATATCGGACAAAACGCTTGCTATAAAACAGAAAATAATAAAAATGTAAAAAAATAAGCTAGAAAAACAAAGGATCAACCCAAGTATTGAGCAGTGTACTCATGAGTGCGTGAGGATGGTTAACTGTCGGTGAGACTGGATACACTGTTACGGGAAGACTGTGTTAGGAGGTATGCAAGATCGTTTCGACACACATTAACGATCCTATTCGTGCACGGTGATCCATATTCCAAGATTTTTTCGAGAAAATGCAGACTAAAATTTACACAAACTGAACTCAAAGTAACCTTAACTGGAAAAAATGGTATAATAACTTCAACATATTGTCAACTGGTGAAGGTGGATTTCGAAAACTTTTTTCGGGGGATACAGCGGACGGGATATGGGGCTTGATGCAGGTTCGGACACCTCAAGCTCGCAGCCGGAGATGTACAGGCGATCAGCGGTGTGCAAACGGCCGCTGACGTACGGACGCACAAGCGGTCAAGCGATATAAATACTTTCGCTGAGCGGCGTCATATGATACAATGATGGACGGAACAAACACAGATGTCGGTCTGTGTTTTTGCTTATTATTGGTGCCATATCGCAATGACAATGCTTTTGTGTAATCCGATTTTATTACGCAGGATATGCGCACATACCCGTGCAATATTGACGGTTTCCCCATATGATGGTCTATCGACATGACCAACACGGAGGGGAAACACGGATGATTCGCAGAGCCGGATATCGGACCGATCGTGAGGGAATCGTTCGGCTTACGCTGCGCGAGCTTTGGCCTTACGCGCAGAGGGCATTTCCCGGACGAAGATTCTCGCGCAAGGAAGTTTTGCAGCGCTTGCGGATTCGGGAAGTGTTTGTTAAAGTGGGAAAGAACGGTGACATCATCGGATTTGTTATGGTTTCCGTTGTCCGTGGGACTTTGTTCATCGATCTGCTCGCCGTGGATCGCGCCTTTCACCGCTGCGGGATCGGCTCGTCATTGTTGTCCGTTGTCGAACGTTACGGCAGGCGCAAAGGCGCATCATACGCGTACCTGTATGTCGAAGAGACGAATGTGAAAGCGATCCGCTTCTACGAGAAGCGCGGCTACCTGCGGACGGGTTATGTAGAGACGATCAAGTGCTTCCTGTATGAAAAACCACTCTGACGGTTCGGGTCAAGTCCAACTAAGGAGATGGTAATAATGAGGATTAGCCGTGGCGCCAACTAAGACGACAACGCCGACAGATGTCAGACAAATGCGAATCATTCATTCAAACGATGATCTCAGCCGAAATTCTTGGAAAACAGATTACATATGGGAAAGTGATGAGAGATGGGACTGCAGGTTAACGGAAACACGAATCATGGCGGTGCGGTGTTCTTTATTTTCGGAGCTACGGGCGATCTGGCGAAACGAAAGCTGTTTCCCGCGATTTTCAGTCTGTACCGCGAAGGCAAGCTGAATGAGAAGTTTGCCGTGATCGGTCTGGCTCGAAGACCGAAGACGGATGAGCAATTCCGCCAGGATGTGCAAAGCTCGATTGAACAATTTGCCCGTCACAAGCGGATAGAGGATCTTGAATGGACGGCGTTTGCCGAACATTTCTCCTATATGTCCTTGGACATCAATGATGTGGACGGCTTCCGCAAACTGAATGAGATGACGAGACAGATCGAGGAAAAGTTCAACATCGGCGGCAACCGGCTGTTTTATCTCGCGCTTGCTCCCGAACATTTCGGGACGGTGGCGGAAAATCTGAAGGCGGGCGGTTTGCTCGACTGCGCCGGTTGGCACCGTCTCGTGATCGAAAAGCCGTTCGGTTACGATGAGCGTTCGGCTGCCGAACTGAACGAGGAGATCAGCCGCGTATTCAAGGAAGACGAGATTTACCGGATCGATCACTATCTCGGCAAAGAGATGGTTCAGAATATCGAAGTTTTGCGGTTTTCGAACGCGCTGTTCGAACCGCTGTGGAACAACAAGTACATCGCGAACGTGCAGATCACGATGAGCGAAACGGTGGGCGTGGAAGAACGCGGGGCATACTATGAGAAGTCCGGCGCTCTGCGCGATATGGTGCAAAACCATATGCTGCAGATGCTGACGATGATCGCGATGGAGCCGCCGAGCCGTCTCGATCCGGAAGCGATCCGCGATGAGAAGGTGAAGGTGCTTCGTTCGCTGCGCCGCTTCCGCACGCGCGAAGAAGTGCTGCAGCATGTTGTGCGGGGGCAATATGTGAGAGGCGTGCAGCAGGGTAAGGAATATCCGGCGTACCGCGAGGAGCCGGGCGTGAATCCGGCGTCCGTGACGGATACGTTCTTTGCCGCCAAGCTGTATATCGATAATTTCCGCTGGGCGGGCGTTCCTTTCTATATCCGGACCGGCAAGCGGCTTGCCAGCAAGAGCACGGAGGTCGTCATCGAGTTCAAAAACGTGCCGGAACGCCTGTATTTCGCCGAGAAAAATCAACTAGAACCGAATCTGCTCGTCATCCGCGTCAATCCGATGGAGGGCATCTATTTCCGGATGAATGCGAAAAATCCGGGCGGAGACGCCGCTCAGGTCGTTCCGGTGGCCGTCGACTTCTGCCAAAGCTGCCGCGTCGGTTACAATACGCCGGAAGCTTATGAGCGGTTGCTGCTCGACGCGGTGAGAGGCGATTCCACCTATTTCACCCGCTGGGACGAGGTATCGCTTGCTTGGCAGTTCATCGATAAAATCGCGCAAAGCTGGGCAGAGGACAGCAGCGATCTGACCTATTATCCGGCCGGAAGCTGGGGACCGGAAGAATCGCATCTTCTGCTGGCGAAAGACGGATTCAAGTGGTGGCCGGTTCAAGGTCAGGAAGAAGATTCGGTCGTCTGGACCGTCAGCGGTTCCGGTGTGTGACACCGAAAGCCGAAACCTTAGCTGAAGAAAGGATCGAACGAAGATGCCAGATCTGGCGCAGGAGATCGCACAGGAAACGAAGAGGAGACGAACATTTGCGATCATTTCACACCCTGACGCGGGGAAGACGACATTGACGGAGAAGCTGCTCCTTTTCGGTGGAGCGATCCGTCTGGCGGGAGCGGTCAAAGGCAGAAAAGCGAACCGCTTCGCGACATCGGACTGGATGGAGATCGAGAAGCAGCGCGGCATATCGGTGACTTCTTCCGTGCTGCAGTTCGAATATAACGGATATAAGGTGAACATCCTGGACACGCCTGGACACCAGGATTTCTCTGAGGACACGTACCGCACGCTGACGGCCGCCGACTGCGCCGTCATGCTGATCGACGCGGCCAAAGGGGTGGAGTTGCAGACGAAGAAGCTGTTCCAGGTATGCAGCAAGCGGGGGATACCGATCTTCACGTTCATCAACAAGCTGGACCGTGAAGGCCGCGATCCGTTCGATCTGCTGGAAGAACTGGAGCAGGTGCTCGGCATCCGCTCGTATCCGATGAACTGGCCGATCGGAATGGGCCGGACGTTGTGCGGTGTATACGACAGGCGCAAAGTTCAGGTCGAATTGTATCAAGGCGACGATCATAAAACGATCAAGGTAGAGAAAGTTTCAGGATTTGACGATGAGAAGATCAAGGCGATCGCCGGCGAGCATCTGTTTGAACAGGTGCGGGAACAACTGGAACTGCTGGAGGTGGCCGGCGACTCGTTCGATATGGATAAAATCATGCAGGGGAAGTTGACGCCTGTCTTTTTCGGCAGCGCGATCAACAACTTCGGCGTGCAGACATTCCTTGAAAATTTTCTGCAACTGGCGCCGGAGCCGACGGGGCGAAACAGCACCGAAGGGCTGATCGCGCCGACGGAGAACCGATTCTCGGGATACATTTTCAAGATTCAGGCGAACATGAATCCCGCGCACCGGGACCGGTTGGCGTTTCTGCGCGTCGTGTCCGGCAAGTTCACGCGCGGCATGTCGGTGAGACATGTGCGGCAGGGAAAAGAGATCCGGCTGTCTCAGCCGCAGCAATTTCTCGCACAGGAAAGGGACATTACGGAAGTAGCTTATCCCGGCGACATCATCGGATTGTTTGATCCGGGAATTTTCCGCATCGGGGATACGCTGGTGGAAAACGGGAATTTCGTGTACGACGAGCTGCCGACTTTCTCTCCGGAAATTTTCGCCAAATTGACGATGAAAAACGCCATGAAGCATAAACAGTTTCAGAAAGGGCTCGATCAGCTGACGGAGGAAGGCACGGTGCAGGTGTTCAGGACGATCGGCTTCGATGATATCATCCTGGGCGTCGTCGGACAGCTGCAATTCGAGGTGTTCGAATACCGGATGAAACATGAATACGGCGTGGACATCCAGCTGCAACGGTTGCCGTATCAGTTTGCGCGGTGGATCACCGGAGTGGAGGCAGATCCCGGCAAGTTCAGGGTTAATTCCACGCTGGTGAAGGACAAAGCCGGCAATAATGTCGCATTGTTTGAAAATGAATACGCCTTGCGCACGGCGATGGAAAAGATGCCGGACGCGACGTTCCTCGATACGGCGCCCTGACGCGCTTTCGTTATTCTTCGCGTTTCTCCGCTTGTCCGTTCGGCCGCGTTCACGGGAGAGCCGGGCGACGGCGACGGATGGCGGCCGGTTCGGCGAGCAAAACAGCCTGTTGATCGGATTCAACAGGCTGTTTTTTTCATGAATGGTTCTGTGCTTCTGGTGTTGCACCGGTCTTCAAGGATTTTGTCTGAAATTCAAGCATTGTTTTATTGTCAAAATGTATGTTTAGGGAAAGGTCAATCGTTTCGGGCGTCAGTTCGCGGACAAACCATGTTTCAATTCACTGACGAGTTGCGATTTGACGGGGGGATCGAGCCGATCCCAGATGATTTCGAACAGCACGCCCAAACCCGGCAAGGCTCGTTCATCGCCGTGCATCGAGTCATTGATGATCTCGAGCAGTTCCGATTCATCGCGGTCCTGCACCCGCTTCACAATCGCTTCGCGTAAATTCATGCTGATCATACGACGTATCCTCCGCTCTTTCATGATTCGCTGTTTTGTTCGATGTTTTGTTTCGATGTCCTGATTTCGATGTATGGACATGTGTGCGATTGAAACCTACTGTAGTAATATGCGCATATAAACGGCGGTCTATGTCAGGCGGAATGCATGCATATAGACCGCAATTTTCGTCAGTATGATATAATGAGCATGCGAATGGACAATGCGATAGACGGTTCCTTTCTGGATTGGGAACGTGTATAGAAATGAAAGTTCGGGCGGAAATCTGGATTGAAGATGAAGGATTCGATCATAGGGGATAAAGGACGGAGTATCGGATGAAAAAACAATTTGCGGTCATCGGAATGGGAAGATTCGGTTCAAGCGTCGCCACGGCGTTATATCGGCTCGGGTATGAGGTGCTGGCGATCGACAAGCATGAGGAGCGCATCGAACACGTGCTTAACCGCGTGACCCATGCGGTGCAGGCGGACAGCACGGATGAAGAGGCGCTGAGGGCGATCGGCATCCGGAATTTCGATGTGGTCGTCGTGGCGATCGGCCAGGATATTCAGGCGAGCATCCTGACGTCCCTGATTCTCAAGGAGATGGGCGTGAAGATGCTCGTGGTGAAAGCGCAGACCGATCTGCACGGCAAAGTGTTGACGAAGATCGGTGTGGATAAGGTCATTTTTCCGGAGCGGGATATGGGGTTGCGCCTGGCGCACAATCTGATTTCGCCCAACGTGGTGGATTATATCGAGCTGTCCGAAGATCACAGCATCGTCGAAATTCACGTCACGCCGCCGATGATCGGCAAAAGTTTGCGCGAGCTTGATATCCGCGCCAAGTACGGTTGCAACGTCATGGCGATCAAGCGCAAGGATCGCATGAATATTTCGCCGAGAGCGGAGGATCAGATCAGGGAGAACGACATTTTGATCGTGGTGGGCAGCAACGAAAATTTGCGCAAGCTTGAAAAATCGTTTGAGGAGTAAAGAACGTGGATAGAGCGATCACATCCGTGCAAAATCCGAGAGTCAGGCAATGGGCCGGCTTATTGAGCAAAAAAGGGCGCGATGAGGCGGGAAAGTTCATTGCGGAAGGGATTCATCTCGTCAAGGAAGCGCTGAAGGCGGGCATGGACGTCGAGTGCGTCGCGTACGACTGCGACAGACCTTTGCCGGATGAGCTGGCCGAAGTTCGGGCGAACAGCGCATGCGAATGGATACCGGTGTCCGAGAGCGTGATCGCAAAATGTTCATCGACGCAAACGCCGCAACACGTCTTCGCCGTTGTGAACAAGCGGCGCTGTGACGAATCGCTGCTGTGGCGCACGGAGCCGCCGCTCGTCGTTCTGCTGGACGGCGTGCAGGACCCCGGAAACGTCGGCACGATCATCCGCAGCTCCGAAGCGTCCGGTGCGACCGCCGTCATCCTGGGACGTGGAACCGCGGATCCGTACAATCCGAAGACGGTCCGCGCGGCGATGGGATCGCTGTTCCGCATTCCGATCTTCGAAGGCGACCTGCTCTGGTATTTGACCGAAGCGCGTTCAAGAGGAATTCATGTCGTCAGCACCGCCATGAACGCGGAGCGCCATTGTTTTGAATACGATTGGACGAAGGCAACCTGGTTCGTCGTCGGCAATGAGGGAGCGGGCGTATCGGAAGAAGTGTCGGGCGGCGTCGACGAGCGGATCTCGATCCCGATGCTCGGTCAGACGGAATCGCTGAACGTTGCGATGGCGACGACGGTGCTGCTGTTCGAAGCGATGCGGCAAAGAACGTTTTCGCAATCAGGATAAGGATAAGAACGGATCGACATTCAGGATGCTTCACCGAGCGGGCGATCGCCTGCGGTCTGTTCGCGCAAGCTGCGGGGAGGGGTTCGGATGCAGACGTTTTATATTACGAATGCCGTGTTTGTCATGAATGCGGATGATCACATTCTTCTGAAAAAAGACCCGAAAAGAGGCTGGGAACTGCCGGGCGGTCACCTGGATGACGGCGAATCGTTAGCGGAGTGCGCGGTTCGCGAAGTCAAGGAGGAGACCGGCATCGATGCGGAAATCGTGAAAATGTGCGGCATTACCCATGAAGTCCGCGACCGCCGGTGCACGGTTTTCTGGATGGCCCGCGCCGTCGGAGGACAATTAAGAACGTGCGCGGAAAGCATGGAGGTCGGTTTCTTTAACCCGCAAGAAGCGTTGTCGATGATTGAACGGGAAGATTTCAGACAGGAAGTCGCAAAATGCCTCCAGGTTGACGGCCATCCGTTTTACATAGAAAGCTGACAGGATCAAAGCTGAAAAGGATCGTTGTGAAACAAACGATCCTTTGCCATTTTTACCTGCTCGGTCATGTGGCCGATGTTTCCTTCGCCCGCGTACCGGGTCATGTCGAAAAAATATTGATTCAAATCGGATCAGTACAGTTCGTTTTCATCGCCCGCTGTCTCGACGTCGCGTTTCAGCCTTCCGACACAGACTTCCACATAGCAGTTATGCATATAGTACGTGAAGTCCATCAGATGATGCGGCGTCACATCCTCGCGTGAAATGCCGGTTTCTTCGTACAGTTCCCGGTAAGCCGCATCCAGGCCGTTTTCCCCGCTGCCGGTTTTCCCGCCGACCGGATTGCTCAGCCCTTTGCACGGTTCTTTCCGGCGTTTGCACATCAGCAACCGGTCCATCTCCTTGTTACAGATCATGATCATGTTACAGCCCTGCATGTTTTCGTCCCCTTTTTCGGCACAAGCAAAATCAAATATTCCATTCCATCGGCTTCAATCGATACAATAAAGTTAAAGCAATGAAAATCGAGATAAAGAAACAATTCGAATCCTATGTCTGTCATGATGATATAGCAACGGCGGCGAAAGAAAGAGAACGGGGGCTGTGGTCCGGCGGATCGGCCCGCCTTTGTGTTTCGCGATCCAAATCAAGTTCAACATCGTTCAACGGTTCGACGGGAGGTGATTCGGGCGTGCGGCTGCTATGGGTAGAGGACGAGAAACCATTGCTCGAAGAGGGGATGTTGTTTTTGCGAGATGAAGGATTTACGGTCGTGCCTGCGGGCACTTATGCGGAGGCCTGGGAGCAGCTCGAACGCTCATCGTTCGATCTCGTTTTGCTGGACTGGCTTTTGCCGGATCGGCCGGGCATCGAGCTGTGCAAGCAAATTCAGCAAAGATGGAAGATCCCCGTCATCATGCTGACGGCGAAATCGGATGAGTTCGACAAGGTGCTGGCGCTTGAAATCGGCGCGGACGATTATGTGTCAAAACCGTTCGGCATGCGCGAACTTGCGGCCAGAATCCGCGCGGTGACAAGGAGAATGAGCAAAGGTTCGGGAATGCCGGCCGGGTGGTCCGATGACGGCGTGATCAAACGCGGCGACTTGACGATCGATCCGGAACGTCACACCGTATACAGGGGAACGGAAGAGATCGCGTTGACGAAGACGGAATTCGCGCTATTGTATGCGATGGCGAGCCGGCCTTCCAAAGTGTTCAGCCGCTTGCAACTGATGGATGAAGCGCTGGGCGATGCGTTTATCGGATACGAGCGCACGATCGATTCCCACATTCGGAATCTGCGAAAAAAACTGGGGGACGAATCCCGTTACGTTGTCACCGTGCACGGCATTGGCTACAAGTTTGAACCGGGGGAAGGGTAAAGCCCTGACTGATGCCGAGGGAGGTTCGGACAAACTGCGGTATGGTTCGGAGCAGGGCGTTCGGAGAACGGACAGGCGACGGGATTGCGTGGAACTGTTCGCGGAGAACGGACAGGCGACGGGATTGCAAGGAACTGTTGGCGGAGAACGGACAGGCAACGGGATTGCAAGGAACTGTTGGCGGAGAACGGACAGGCGACGGGATTGCAAGGAACTGTTGGCGGAGAACGGACAGGCAACGGATTGCAAGGAACTGTTCGCGGAGAATGGACAGGCGACGGGATTGCAAGGAACTGTTGGCGGAGAACGGACAGGCGACGGGATTGCAAGGAACTGTTCGCGGAGAATGGACAGGCGACGAGACTGTATGGAGCAGGTGTTCGGCATGCGGACGGGCGATCCTGCCGAAATGGGGTGACGGGGATTCCTTATGAAGACGATTGCGGCAAGATGGCGTTACGCGCTTGCGGGAGGCGCTTTGATGCTGTTGATATCGGCGGTGGCGGCGATGGCCGCCGTCTGGCACGCGCATGAACTTGAGCGGCGTCAATCGCTGTTTGTGAACCGGTATTGGGACACATATTTGACGGATTACTATCTGCTGATTGGCGAATGGAACGGAATTCAATCGCGGGCGGAACAGACGCTGTCGATGTTGGAACGCGCATCGGGCGGGCGAATCGGTTTAACCGTATGGGATGCGGACGGCGCGGCGGTGTTCGCAAGCGGAACGCCGGTTGCCGAGGCAAAGACGACAGCGGATAATTTGTCTTTATCCGACATGACGGCAACGGCCGTTTCGGCGGCCGCTGATCAGATATCTGCCGACAGACTGCGTCCCATATCGGCCGGCGGGCGGATCGTCGGGTATTATCAGGTGTACTACGAAGCGGACATCGGCGTGCCCGCTTACTTTTGGACGGCATTGATTTTGATCGCGGCGGCGGGAGCCGTCTGCTGGTCCGTCATGATCCGGCGCACGCTCCGCGCCGGATTGCGGCCGCTGCTTGCTGTTGCGGCTCGCCTGGACCGGATGTTGAGGCGCGGCGACCGGAGAGAAGACGGGACAGAGCAAGCGGCTGGTTCCGATCGTACCGCAGATACCCCTGAAAATCATCCCGATCGTTCGCCGAATGGGAAGCATTCCGGCGGCCTTGCGCACGGGAAACGCTGCGATCGTTCTTCGCTTCGACTCGCGGAACATACCTCAGGAAAGGTTTTCTATGAGATCGACGGAACCGACGGGGTTAGCGAACGGAGATTGCGGCAAGATCCTTCGGCGCTCTACGCTCTGCTCGAGGACAGACTGGCGCATCTGGAAGGGCGGCTCGACCTGCTCGAACGCGTCCGCAAAACGATGGTGGCGGATATCGCCCACGAACTGCGGACGCCCCTCGCCGTCGTGCGCGCCAAGCTGGAAAACGCGCTTCATCGGCAAGCGTCGATCCCGCCGGAGGAGATCGTCATCTTGCACGATGAAATATACCGGATGTCGAAGCTGATCCGCGATTTGAATTTGCTGGCATTGGCCGAATCGGGGCGTCTGCCGCTGGAACGAAGCTGGTTTTCGCTGAAACAGTTGATGGAACAGCTGGTGGAAACGGTATCGCCGGAGGCGGAGGAGGCGGGAATCACCATCGTGATGAACGGTTTCGATTCCCCATGCCGCATATATGCGGATCGGGAACGGCTGCAACAGGTGTTCGTCAACCTGCTCGGCAACGCGCTCCGTTACGCTCGTTCAACGATTGAGATCAGCTGTTCGCAACAGGAGACTCATTTCTTAATTGCAATCGGAGACGACGGAATCGGCATTGAGGAAGAAGACTTGCCCCATGTGTTTGACCGTTTTTACCGCAGTCCGCGTTCATCCAAAGCGGCGGATGATCGGACCGGCGCAGGCGGAGCAGACGGAAGATCCTCAGGTCTCGGATTGGGGCTGGCGATCGTGAAAGAGTTTGTACAGGCGCACGGAGGGTTCGTTTCGGCGGAGAGCAGGTGGAATGAAGGCAGCGTATTCAAGGTGACGCTTCCGGTGTTTCAGGAATAATGCAACGTGATGGGGAGTGAAGGGATGAGGACACCAGGCGTCCGGCGAGGGGCGAAAGGCAAGGCAGCCAGCGCCCGGTGGTGACGATGATCGGCGGTGACGGCAGAAGCGGGTCTGATGGGGAGCCCGGTGAACGTCGGGTGCAGCAGGCTCAACGGCTGTTGCAGACCGGATGTGATCTGTCATTCCGGACAAAAAAGACATTCCGCACGAAATCTGCACAATTTCTGCACAATCTCTTCATTATAAATGCATCTCGATCTGCTACATTATTGGACAGCGGCGGAACATCAACAGCGCAAGAATGTGCTGAAAGCAGACAGCACCCTCGCATGTCTTGCGGGACAGGCGGCGGGGGCCTTGGCCGTTTATTCGATGGAGAGTCGCTCATTTGACGGAGAGCCGTGCAGTTTATGAAGAATTGTGCGTTCATGAGAAACATTGTGCAGATGGAGAGGAGAGTGCCTGTATGAGACTGTTTGATCGCGCTAAAGAGATCGGAGCCATTCGCGCGGATCAAGGAAGTCAGCGGCCGGTTCAAGAAAAAGCATCACAAGATCGGGGCGCGGAGATGCAGATCTATGACCGAGAGCGACGACAGTTCCGTGGCAAAGATCTGAACGATCCGTTCGATGCCCCGTTACCCTGGGAAGAGAGAGCGGAAAAAGAAGGACAACAGGTTCGAAGCAAGGAGAAACCGGTCATCATTCAGGTTCGCCGGGTCAGCAAAACGTTCGGTTCCGGCGAAACGGCGACGAGGGCGTTGAAAGAAGTGAGCCTGACGGTCAAGATGGGTGAAATGGTGAGCATCATGGGGCCGTCGGGATGCGGAAAATCGACGCTGCTGCATATTCTGGCGGGGATCGAAAAAGCGGACGAGGGGGAAATCTGGATCGACGGCGTGCCGCTGCACAGGTTGAGCGAGCAAATGCTGTCCGACCTCCGATTGAACCGCATGGGATTCGTGTTTCAGCAGTTTCACCTCATTCCGGTTTTGACCGCGCTTGAAAACATTGCTCTGCCGCTTGTCGCCAAAGGCTTGTCGGACCGCGAAGCGAAGCGGCGCGCCAGGGCGGCGCTGGAACAAGTGGGGTTGGCGGACAAGGCGAACCGGTATCCGTCCGAACTGTCCGGCGGGCAAAACCAACGGGTGGCGATCGCCCGCGCCCTCGTCGCAAGGCCGAAGATCGTCTGGGCGGACGAGCCGACCGGGGCTCTGGACAGCCAAACCGCCGACATGACGATCGGGCTGCTGCGCAGAATAAACGAAGCGTACGGGACGACGATCGTGATCGTCACGCATGATCCGGCCGTGGCCAAACAAACGGACCGCATCATTCTGATGGAAAACGGCCGTGTGCTCGGAGAGCGGGTGGGCGCCGGTGCTTAAGTCGAAGATCATCTGGAAGATGGCGTGGCTCAACTTGCGAAGGCAAAAGCTGCACACCGTGCTGTCCGTCATCGGCGGAAGCATCGGGGTGACGCTGATCATCGCCGCGGTCGTGTTCTACCAGTCTTTCGATTACAGCGGCAAACGTTGGGTGGACGCCCATTTCGGACCGATCGAATGGGAACTCGTCCCTGTAAGCGGACAAGACTCTTTTAGAAGCGAGCAGGTGAAGGAAATCGTCGGTTATCCGGGCCATCGGTCCGCGGGCATCGCGACACTTCCCGTCGTCAAGATGTCCGCGACGGCGGTCAAGCCCGGTCTGCCGGGACAAGGGAAGAAAGCCGCCGATCGGATGACGGTGCTCGGTCTCGATTTTGCGGCGGCATCGGGGTTCGATCCGGAATCCGGCGCCTTGCGGTCGGCGCTGTCCAGGGAAGATCAGGCCGTCGTATCCGAATCGGCGGCCGCGCTGCTCGGGCTTGCGCCCGGAGATATTGTGGGGATCAGGACCGGGCGCCATGATACGGTGTATGTTCAGGTCGCGGAGGTCGTGACGGAACGGGGCATCACGGGATACAGGGACGGTTCGCTTTCGCCGGGCACGATTCTGCTCGATGAGCGTTTCGCAAGGCGGCTGGCGGGATTGGCGGAGGGGGAATACAGTTCCGTTTTCGCCGCGAAACCGGCCAATCCGGAATACCGGTCGGGCGATCTGTCTTCTTATCCTTTCCGCTTCGAGTTTGCCGCCGTGGTGAATCAGAAAGAAACGGCATTGACGACGCTGGCGCAATGGAAATGGACGTATGCATCCGTATTGGCATTGACGAACGGATTCGCCGCGGTTGCGGGAATTTTGCTCATTCGGCAAATCCTGCTGCTGCAACTCGATTTTCGCCGGGAGTCGGTCGCCGTTCTGCGCGCGATCGGCCTGAGGCGACGCCAGGTCCGGTTCATGTTTTTCGCTGAAGCCGGTCTGCTCATAACGTTCGGAACCGTTGCGGGCGCGTTGGCGGGAAGCGCGGTCGGATACGGGATCACGCGCCTGTTTCAGGCCAACTTCGCGGATACGTTGATGCGGTACAGCAATTTGTCGATTCCGCTTGTACCTTATCTGTCCGTACGCACCGTCATGCTGCCGGCCGCTTGCCTGCTTGCCGTACTGCTGTTTGCAGCCTGGTGGATCGGGGGCAGAGCCGGAAAGGTGCCGATTGTGGAAACGCTGCGCGCCGGCACGGGCGGAACGCCCGGCAGAAAGCCGGGGAAATCGGTTCGGCTTGCGCTGCTTTGGATCAGCTTCGCCCTGGTGGCGGGGCATCTGTACGATGTGATCAGCGGAGCGGGAATCAGGCGGCTGAATGAGGCGCGTCCCGAATCGATGGTTCCTTTGTTGTCGGTGCTCGCCCTGTGGCTGCTCGCATCCGTCGCCATGCTGTATTTGGCTCTGAACGGAGCCGCTCGTCTGGAATCCCGCTTTCGACGCGCGGGCAGACTCATCGGAATCGCTCCCGTTTCATGGATGATGGCGTTTCGCTATCCGCGGCAGAAGATGCAGCGGTCGTTTGCGGTGGCGCTCATGTTCAGTCTCGTGTTCACGATTTTGACCGCCGTGATCACTTACGCCGTTCCGATGATGCGGTTTCATGAAGCGAATGCCTCGGCGAAGACGGTGTTCGGTTATGCGGCCGCTCTGCCCTATGAATCCGGTTTGGAACGCAGCCGCATCGAGGCATTGATCGGGAACGATGCGCTGCTTGGTCGGAAGATCCGGCATCATGCGGCCATGGAACCGTTCCGTCTCGATATGGATTCGCCGGCATTCACGGGCAAGGCTTCGTTCAGCATGACCGTGCTCGATGAAGCGTATCTGAAAGCGGCGAAGCTCACCTTGCATTCGCGCGCTCCCGAATTTTCCACGGATGAGGAAGCGTGGAACGCGGTTCTGCGCTCGGACGAATACGTGATGCTGCATGAAGTGTATGCGTATGCCGCCGAAGATTGGCCGGATTCCTCTTCCCGTTCCCGGAGCGGCCTGCCGGTGCGGCGCCTTCAGCCGGGCGATACCATCGAACTGACCGTTTATCCGAATTATTCGTTCCAGCCGTTTTCGTTTGAATCCGAAGCGTACCGCCCGATGACCGAAGAAGAAGCCCGCATGATGCAGAAAAAAATGCTGGAGGAAATCGAGGAGCGCAGACGCAAGCAAAATACCCCGGTGGGCGTGCGGACGCTGAAAATCGCGGGTTTCGTCAGCATGGAGAGACAGGATTTGTATAACCAGTTGTGGTTCGTGTCGCCCGCGTTCGGCGCATCGTTCCGCGAATACGGATATCATTGGCCGGATGATCCCAAAGGCGGATACTATCTGCTGGACGTTGATCTCCAGGATCTTGACGGCATACACGAGATTCAGGAAACGTTTTTGCTTGCCGGTTTCGACTCGCTGCACATCCCGGCCCTTGAGCAGTTGGCGCGCTCAACGATGGACCGGCATATGTATGCGATCTATGTGGCCTTTATGATCGTATCGGTCGTGATCGGCATGGCGGGCTTGGCCATCGCGCAGCACCGCGCCGTCCGGGAGAGGGCGCGCCAACTGGCCATGATGCGGTTTATCGGCATCGGGAAGAAGCAGATCGCGCAGATGTTTTTGCTGGAGGGAATGTGGATCGGATGGACCGGCATATGGAACGGCGTGCTGTTCGGCACGTCGGGAGGGTATATGCTGTTTTCGCTCATGGAGATCAGCCGTCCGCCTGACGCGCCGCCCATTCCGTTCGATTATCCGGTCGTTCAGGTTGCCGCGGTCGCGCTCATCGCGATGTCGGCCGCATGGCTGCTTAATGTCTGGCCCGCGCGCAAAGGCAACCGTCTATCGCCGGCGGAGGCGATCCGGATCGCCGACTAAGGCGGCGCCCGCCTGATCCGAGTCTCCGCCGCATTGCCCGTCTGGAGGAGGAGATTCAGGCGGAAGGGGAACCGTGCCATGCAACGCAGCAAAATCAGCCGGACAGTGTCGGAATTATTCCCGGCAGACTGTTCGGCTTTTTACCACCGCCCTGATGGGAACTTATCCGCTTGGCCGTCACGGTGCGCTCGTCAGGCCTTCCAGATCGGTCGAGCCGAAGATGAGCAGCAGGATAATGACCACCAGAATGATTCCGTATGATAATTTCACGCCTTCAAATTCCATCGGTTATCGTCCTTTCTTTCGTTTCATCCTTCTTTGGAACGCCTCGATGATGTCATCGATCGTCATATCCCCATTTTCCTCAAGAAAATCCGCCAATGCTTTCGACTTGTCGCTTCCGTTCTCGCCGCCATTGTCCAAAAATTGGCCGAGCAAGTTCACTTGCACCACCGGCGAACTGCGAAACAGCTGCACGGAATCGACTTTCAATTTGCCGGACAACAACAGAGCCGCGGTGATGATCTCGAGATGTTTTCCTTTCAGCAAGTCCTGAAGGGTGTAAGAAGCGAAGGGAGGTTTTTTTGTTCGATCTGCCTGAGATTTTGGCCGGGCTGCGCAAGCCTGTTTGTCGCTTGTGGCTTCTGCCTTGTCTCATAGCAGACACCTCCTCCTATTATCGTATGCCGCACCGTACTGTTCGGTGTTGGCGGCGCGCCGCGAAAGACGCCGCAGCGGGACGGACGGCGTTCGAGGACTGCGCGAATATGGTGAATCCGAACGCATCTTGGCCCGTCACCGGGCATATATATGGACAGAGAGGCCGCAATGCCGGCGATGGCTTGCAGCGTCCGGCACGATATCGCCGGAAATAATCTTGACCGGTCAGGACAAAGGCCTGGTTTCGAAGATCAACATCTATGGATAAGAGCCGACAGGACAGCCGTCCAGCGTCAGGAATGACGATTGGGGGCAAAATCGGCGATAAAGACGAAACCGATGTGATGACTGACGTCAGGCATCAGGTGTCAGGCATCTGAGGGGAGTGCCGCAGCATGGGCAGATGGAGAAGCCGCTCCGTCAAACCGTTAAGCCACAAGAAAGCATTGCTGATCAGCCTGATCGTCCTGCTTTTCATCAATTTTCAGATGTTTCTCTATGTGGAGAAAAACATCAAACCTCATCTGATGAACGTCGCTACGATGCGCATCAAGCAGATGGCGACCGAAGCGATCAACTCGGCCATTACGAACCGGATCGCGACAACCGTCAATTTCAATAATATGGTCGAATGGATGAGGGACGACAAGGGCAGCATCAGCGGGCTCAGCCTGAATTATGCGCAACATCTGAAGATCGCTTCCGAAACGGTGCAGCATGTGGAGGAACTGTTGCATCATCTCAGTGAAAAACCGGAGAAAGTTCCGCTTGGACGAGCGCTGGGCAGCACGCTGTTGGCCTCCATGGGACCGGATATCCCGGTGCGCTTCGTGCCTTTGGGACACGCCAAGGTCGATCTGAAAACGCGCGAGCGGGATGCGGGGATCAACATGCTGCTGGTTGAGGTGTATCTGCACATTATGGCGGAAGTGGCGATCATCATCCCGTTTGACACGCAGCCTGAGATTGTGATGACGGAAATCCCGATATCTTACCTGCTCGTCGTCGGCGATGTCCCGATGTATTACTTCGATTATAAAGGCAATATGACGGGTGTGGGGCCGTCACCCTCGGTTCCGGGCGTGGCGCTCCCTTCGATACCGCTGATGGGTTCTGGAATTTATGAGGAAATTAACGCGACGAATAATCCGGAAGCACATTAGCCGGATGCCGCCGCAGCTCCGTCGATCATGTTGAAAAAAACACGGAGAGCCTTACGATGACGAAGGCTTTCTCCGTGTTTTTTCTTCCTTCTCCCAGCGACGCAGATAAGGATACGGATCGAAGGACCATTCCGTCAATCCGTTATCCCGGTACATGCCGTAGTGCAGGTGCGGCGGAAACTTTCCCTGCGTTCCCGGTTTGCCGTAGCCGGAACTGCCGACCCAGCCGATCGTTTCGCCCGGTTCGACGATGTCCCCTTCTTTCAGATTTTTATTGAACCCCGAAAGATGAGCAAAATAATGATACACATTGTGAATGTCCCGTATGCCGATGCGCCAGCCGCCGTATTTGTTCCAGCCCATCTCTTCGATCACGCCGTAACAGGTCGAGCGCACCGGCGTTCCGTACGGGGCGAATATGTCCGTCCCCTCATGAATGCGGCGACCGCCCCAACCGCGCGCCGCGCCCCATGTGCTTCGATAGGTGTACTCGGCGTTCAGGGGAATCGGAAACGCCCGCTTGCCGAGGTCCAATGTTCCGAACGTTTCGTACAGGCGGGCGAACTGTTCGATGCGCTGTACGCTGCGCGGATTGTGATAATGCTCCCACAGCGCCGCTTTCAGCTGCGACGGGCTTTTCCCGTATGCGAGCAGGTGCCGTGCCAACGTGTACAGCACATCAACCGGGTTCGTCCGCTCCGCCCGTCCGTCTTCGTCTCCGTCCGAACCCACCCCGCCGAAAAAGCGGATCGACTCCGGATTCGTATCTTCCGGATCGGGGTTCAGACTCCCCGCCCATGTCCGTTCGTCATAATAGATGCTGAGCAGCCGGTCGTTAATCTCCTTGCGGGATTTGATCACCTTGTTCATCGTGTAGTCGTACTGGTTGACGGCCGCAAACCAGTACCAAGGTATGCCGCTTACCATGCTCATATCGTCAAACAGCACTTTCAGTTTTTGCATGCGTTCTTCTTCCGTCAACGGCCCGTCCGACATCCCTCCGGCGAATGTTTGCGCATCGGCGGTCAACAGCGCGGCCGAAGGACAGACCATCCCCACTATGAAGATGAAAAAGAACGTGATGCATCTGGACTTCATGTCGTGCGGCCTCCGTAAGATTTTGAATGATTGTTTCAGACATATGATGATGGATTCAGGCATGATGGTCATGAAATCTTCTTCATGTGATGTATCCGTCGGGTCATCCTTGTGCACGTTTCCGCGATTTGCTCCGGTTGAGAGATGATGTGCGATACGCATAGTGTATCTAATCGGCAGGCTGTTCATGCATGCATCGCGGGGGATGCCGGACGGCGCCGGATGCAAAGGTGCTGCAAGCACGGCGGCGTTCCATGCTGAACCGCGCGGGGATGGCATCCGCTCTCCTGTGGCATGTTAAGTTGAAAGTGTTATAATAAGACGAGAAAGGTGGATGGAGATGGCGACGAAACCATTGCAGAGAAAGCCCGATTGGCTCAAAATCAAGCTGGTCACGGAACAGGAGGCCGGCGATTTCAGACAGCTGAAACAAATGATGCGTTCCAAAACTTTACATACAGTGTGCGAAGAGGCCAAATGCCCCAATCTTCATGAATGTTGGGCGAACCGCACCGCCACGTTCATGATCCTGGGGGACATTTGCACGCGCGCCTGCAGATTTTGCGCGGTTAGGTCCGGCATGCCGAGCGAACTGGATCTGCAGGAACCGGAGCGGGTGGCGGAAGCCGCCGCACAGATGGGGCTCAGGCATTGCGTGATCACTTCCGTAGCCCGCGACGATCTGCAGGACGGAGGAGCTTCGGTGTTCGCGATGACGATCCGCGCGGTGAAACAGCGCTTGCCGCTCTGCGATGTGGAAGTTTTGATTCCCGATTTTCAGGGAGACGAGCGCGCGCTTTACACCGTTCTGGATGCGAAGCCGCATGTGCTGAATCATAACGTCGAGACCGTCGAGCGTCTGTCCGACCGCGTGCGCGCCAAGGCGAAATACGACCGGTCGCTGCAGTTGCTCGCCCGTTCCAAGGCTTACGCGCCCAAAATCCCGACGAAATCGAGCATCATGGTCGGCGTCGGCGAACGGTGGGAAGAGATTCTGCAGACGATGGATGACTTGCGTTCCGTTGACTGCGACATTTTGACGATCGGACAATATTTGCAACCGACGAAACGGCATCTGGCCGTGGAAAAATATTATACGCCGGAGGAGTTCGCGCAATTGAAGGAAGAGGGGCTGAAGCGCGGATTCCGCCATGTGGAGTCCGGACCGCTCGTGAGAAGTTCCTACCACGCCCGCGAACAGAAAGAGGCGGCCGTGCGGTCGCTCGAATCGGCGTCACCGACGGAGCAATCCCTGTGACCGCCGGCGGGCGATGAAGCGGCGAAACGGCCGAGGACGGAGAGTCCGGGTCAGCAGCAGGAAAGGAGGGTCATCATGATCCAGGTTGGGGGCAGAATGTTCGAACTTGCCTACGAGAATAAAAACGGTTGGAATTACGAAGCTTTTCGTGAGCGTTACAGCGATGTGCTGGACCGATACGACTACATCGTCGGCGATTGGGGATATAATCAGCTTCGGTTGAAAGGGTTTTTCCGCGAGGGCAATCCGAAAAGCACGAAGGATACCTGCATCACGACCTTGCAGGATTACATTCAGGAATATTGCAATTTCGGCTGCGCATACTTCGTGCTGGAGCGCATTCACGGAAAGAAAAAGCTGCTGAATGATGCGGTGGAACCGGAGCTGGAAGAGGACCGCCGCGATGAAACGCCGGAAGAACAGCAGCCGCGAAAGCATCACCGCCATCAGCGGGATCACGCGCAGCACGCGGGCGGGCAGAACAAAGGTTCCAAAGAGGCGAAACAGCCGTCTCACAATGGAAAGCAGGATCAGAAATCCGGCGAGACGAAACAGGCGCGCGAAGCCAGGCATGACCGCTCGTCGAAACCATCGTCCGCCGAGGCGCAGGCGGCTCAGAAGAAGCGCGACGGGACCCACGAGGACCGGGCCGATCAAGGAAAAAGGCATCCGCATAAATCCGACCAGTCAGGCGCGAGAAAGGATCGCGTACAGTCCCATCGTCATCATCAACCCAATCATGCATAGGGCATCATAGATCATCTCGTTTTCGGCAAACGAAAAAACCTTTCCTTTCGGTGTATGGGCGGCGGTGCCGCCATGTACCGGGGAAAGGTTTCTTTTTGCTCAAGGGGACGTTCGGGGCCCGATTCCTTGGCACGCAAGGACGGGCAGATATCGATGCGGCCCGGCCGGTCCTGGATCTGCCCGGGCTACTCCTCATGCCGGCCGATGAATGCGTCGCGCACCCGGTTCCAGAACGGAAACGCCCGGTAGCGCACGAATTTGACCTTGAAGTCCGCCACGCGCGCCCGCAATGAATGCAAGGAATCGTATACCTTGTGAATATGATCAATCGACAGCATGATTTTTTTATTTTCCACGGGATAAATATCGCTGTGATGATGTTTCGGCAACACGATCGGCGATCCGAGCGTCCGATAAACCCGGTTGTTGATCGAGGCGATCTCGGTGATCTGGATGGCCTCGATGGACGGGTGGATGATCGCTCCGCCCAATCCTTTATTGTAAGCGGTGCTGCCCGATGGCGTCGAAATGCAGATGCCGTCGCCGCGGAATGTTTCAAACTGTTCGTCGTTGATATGGAGCTGCGCGACGAGCGTTGTTCCGATGCCTTTCAAGGTTACTTCGTTCAGGGCGAAAAACGTTTCGGCTCCGCGGTCGGAATTCGCCTCCACTTCGAGTACGGGATACTCGACCAGGACATTCGGAGACAGATTCGTTTTCGTCATGCAGTCGATCAACTTGTCGATCCCGTTCGGCTTCCAGTCGGCGTAAAATCCGAGATGACCGGTGTGAACGCCGACAAACGCGACGTGTTCGATCTGCGATACATACTTATGAAAAGCCTGCAGCAATGTCCCGTCGCCGCCGATCGACACAACGATGTCCGGCGACTCCTCATGCCAGACGAGTCCTTTCTGTTCCGCCCGCTGTTTGAACGTTGCCGACAAATTCCGCGACAGATCGTCTCCTCGGTTATGGATGTAGAATTTCAATGCGTATACCCTCCACTGCTAGCCGTCTCTATACATCATAATCAAACATTCGCGGCAACACAACAAGCATTCCGGGACGCAAGCGGGCTGGCGTATATGAATCCGAAGGATGAACGAAGAACGTCCGTCCGGCTCCTTTCTTCGGGCGGACTGGGTGGTTTAAGCAAAAGCGGCTCCTCTTGCAGGAATTGAGACGGGTGGTTATGCTGCGCAGGCGCAATCGTCCCCATAAAGAACGCAAACGGCACGCCGCCTAACAACGTGCGCGGAATCTGCCCAGCAGGCGGCCGCCGATGCGGATCGCAAGCGAGAGCACGATGAGCGCCGCCAGAAGGAGAGCGGCGAACAGGATGAGGTAAGACGGACGGGCGCACAGTCTGACGAGCGGGGACGCCGTGTCCCAGACGTAAAACGGGTCGGAGAAAACAAACGCCGGATTCGCTTTCCCGCCGAACGCGTCCCAAAGTACGAACACCATCGCCATCGCGCACACGGCGTGCGCAAGGCGGGCGGCGAGAAATGGGCCGTACCGCATGCCGGTATGGCTCATCAAGCTGACGATCTGGGCATGAACGGACAATCCGGCCCAAGACAGGATGAACGCCGCGGCGGCCACGAGAAAGATCAACGCGACGCCGGATGCGGAACCGGCGGCTTTGACTCCGAGCGTCACTTCGAACAGCCCGTTGATGAACGGAACGGACAGCGCTGGTGGAAGTCCGATGGCGGACAACAACGATGACAGAAGTTCGCTCATGCTCCTGAGCACATTCGTTTGCGCCATGATTTCGATAAAAACCGAGAAAAAGACGACGAGACCGCCGATCCCGAACACCAAACGGAATGCCGAAACCGACGCGCTGCGCAGCATTTCGCCGAACGGTTTCCAGTTTTCCAGCCGTGCACGGTGCATGTTCCGTACGGCGCACGCGAGGATGTTTTCCGTTTGCGCGGAGGCCGCCGGCGTGAGAGGAGCGTTTCGCGCATGAAAGCGCATGAGGACGCCGATGATCAGGCTTGCTCCGTAATGGGCGATTCCGAGAATAAGCGCGATGTCCGGATTGTGGAAAAAGCCGACGGCCACCGCCCCGATCAGGAAGATCGGATCGGACGTGGAGGTGAAGGCGACGAGCCGTTCGCCTTCCTCCCGGTTGAGCAGCCGTTGCTCCCACAGTTGGGAAGTCAGTTTCGCGCCGACGGGATAGCCGGAGGCGAATCCCATTGCCATGACGAAGCCGCCGGTGCCGGGCACACGGAACACCGGGCGCATGAGCGGGTCGAGCAGCGTGCCGAAAAAATGAACGATCCCGAGACTGACCAGCAATTCCGAAATAATAAAAAACGGGAACAGAGCGGGAAACAGCACGTCCCACCATATTCCCACGCCGGTAAGCGCGGCTTGCAGCGTCTGCCGGGGGAAGATCAGCATAAACAGCAGGAATGCGATGCTTGAGATAACCGCGCCGACCGCGGGCAATGCGCGCGCGATGTGCATGTTCTCCACCTCTCTCTCCGAACAAAGCGGCTTGACAATATATCCTATGAGAGTGCCGGACGAGACATGCCCGCAGGGCAAAACATAAAGATTGAGTGAAGAATTGCGGATAATAGGCGAATTGTGGTGAAAGTTGTATCCCCAGTTCTATTTTTATGGTATAATGATCCTATATGACATCAGGGAGATGATGGTCATGTTGGATCCCTTATACCAGGTAACCTACACATGTTTGCTATGCGGTTGCGAATTCGTGTCCTCGAGAGTGCGCCCGAGCTTCAAGAAACCATACAAGCGGGACACTGATTTTTGTTTGCACTATCATGGCGTCAACCCTGAATATTATGTGGTGCGTGTATGCAAGCACTGCGGATTCGCATCTACGGAAAATTTCACGAATAAAATTACGGAATCCCAGATGAGGCTGTTCAAAGAGAAAATCGGCGACAAATGGCAGGGATACGATTACGGTTATGAGCGCTCGTGGAAAGATGCGCTGGATACATACAAGCTCGCCCTGTTGTGCGCGCAGATCAAAGAAGAATCGGACAGAGTCATCGCGGGAATCCTTCATCATATCGTCTGGATGTACAGATACAAAGGCAACGAGCAGATGGAGCAGCGTTTTCTCGAATATAGTCTCGAAGCGTACACCAGGGTGTATGAACGCGCGGGCACCGATGTGAACGACGCGAAACTGCTGTATCTGATGGGGGAACTTAACCGCCGCCTGAAGCGGTATAATGAAGCGGTGAAATGGTTTTCGCGGGTTGTGAACGACAAGAGGATCATGGATTCGAACATGATCCGTGCGTCCCGTGAACAATGGGCGCTGGTGCGGGAAGAAATGGAACAAATGAAAGAAGAGGGCGACAATCCGGACGGTATCATGGCAAGCAGCCAATAATCGGCCGTGATTATCCTTGAACAGACATCCGCACGACCAATGAAGAAGCGAGCAGAAATCACATTCTGCTCGCTTTTTATGTATGAAGGCATTGCTTTTGCCGGATGAAGCCGAATCCTTCCGTCTAGAACCGGAGGGACTGGATTTTTTGATGCAGATCCCGCACGCTCGCGGACATTCTTTCGGTTTGCGCCAGCATTTCTTCCGCAGCCGCAATCTGTTCGGCCATCGAAGCGGAGACTTGTTCGGTGCCTGCAGCGGATTGTTGCGTGATCGCCGATATGTTCTCCATCGCGGAAGCGATCCTGCGGGCTTGTTCCAGCATATGACGGCTTTCTTTCGCAATATTGTGGATATGATCCGCGACGAAATTCGTGCTTTCGACGATTTGCTCAAACACGGCGGCCGTCTCCCGGATCAAATGCTCCTGTTCCGTTACGATCGCTTCATTGCGGTTCATATTTTCGATCGTCAGACGGAGGTCTTGTTCGATCGATCTTACGAGTTGAATGACTTCTTTGACGGATTTGGCCGACGCATCCGCAAGCTTGCGCACTTCCTGCGCGACGACGGCGAATCCCATGCCGTGTTCGCCTGCCCGGGCGGCTTCGATGGAAGCGTTCAGGGACAACAGGTTCGTCTGTTCGGCAATTTCGGAAATCGTGCGCGTGATTTTGGATATCCCGGACACGGACTTGACAAGTTCGTTGAACGTCAGGGCGACATTTTGCGTCGCATCGGCATTGCTTTTGATTCCTTCGACCTGGCGTTCGACCGCCATGCGCCCCTGTTCGATCAATTTCAACGTGTTTTCCGAACGGTCGTTCATCAATTGCGTGAAATTCGCCAAGGATGTGATCATCGTTTCGATTTCTTTCAGCGATCCCGAAATATCCGCCACATCCGTCGAAATCTGATTGGCGCCGGTCGCCAACTCATTCGTGGAAGTTGATACCTGGAACAGAACTTCCTTCAGATTCGCGTTCTTTTCATAAAGATCGCGGCCGGTCTCCGATACGTTCTCATACAATTTGCTTGTTTCCGTCATGATGGATGAAAACCGGTCCAGCATGTCATTGAACGCTTGCGCAAATTCGCCGTAAGCATCATTGGAGTGTATCTCCGCCCGGGCTGTGAGATCGCCGTTTGCCGCGTTTTTGGCCACCTCGGCGAGATGTTTGACCCGGCTTGTCCACTTTTGTTCGAGAAACAAATAATACGGATAGGTGAGACCGGCAAGAATGATGACGGTCAGGATGCCGATCAACACTTTGCCGTAAGCGGCGGATATGCTCAACAAGGCGATTGAGAATGCCAGCACGATCACATAGCATCCAATAAGTAATTGCAATGAAAATGAAAGCGCTTTTGATCTACTTTTCATGCACATCCTCCTTCACGATCAAGTTTAGGAACATTATACCACCATAAAAAATGTTGGTCTATGGCATATTATGTTGAAATACGGAAATTCTCAACAAATAATTATATAGAATTATGTAAGATAATGTTGATACAGGATAATGGCACTAGTATAATAGTACTTGTCCTAATATGTATATATTTTCTATGAAAGAGAAAGGAGGGGAATGATGAATCTTGAGCACGTGCCGCTGATCAGGCAGCTTGACATGGTGTTTCGCCAGTTGAATGATGAGCTGGCCCATTTGAGTTCAGGCATTATTTTTATTCAGATCCGGAATAATGTGATCGGGAAGTTCGGCATTCGTCACGATCCGATTCAGATACGCGGCAACGGATTTCTGCATCACAGTCAGGGACTCAGTGAAATGCACCGCAACGCGTTTCGTCAATTGGCGCTCGAATCGCTGAAGTATAAACGAAACTGGACGCACGGGGAGATTCAGTTTGAATTTGCCCTGAGGAATAACACGCTGATCGCCAGCGTGCAGTTCGAATCGAATTACAATATGGCCAACCTGTTCACGCGCGAACATTACAAAACCTTGTCCCGTGTATAAAATTCGTGAGCGGTTCAGCAAATATATCTGACGGATCACAGAGTACGCCCGGACCTGCGTTCAGGGAATCCTTGATGAAAAACATGCCGAACCATATCCCGGGCATGAGAAAAAGCTGTGCATCGATCGATTCCGATGAGCCGATGCGCAGCTTTTTACTGTAAACATGTTCAGGCTGTGGTGCTGATCCGTTATGATCGGGTATGCGTCGGCGTTTCCCGCTCACCGTCCGCCTGTTCATCCGGATATCCGTCCGCTGAGACGCGGATCAGTCCTTCTTCGCGTTTCAAAATGCCGTCGCTTGTACCGGCCGCGTAGACATCCGACAACTGTTCTTTCGTGATTTCGTTTGCTTCGAAATCCAAAGACATGTTGGAGGGTAGGGAAGATGCAGGCGATGCATTCGCCTGTTGTTCTGTCGAATCGGTTGAACGCCCGCGATGCGACGCCATGTCGGATTACCGCCCTTCGATTTACTGTCTGATGATGCTGCCGGCAAGCGTTTGCTCGGCGATCTGCACGAGTCTGCGGACCATATGCCCGCCGATTGCGCCGGTATCGCGAGTCGCCATGTATCCCATATAACCGTCTTGAGGAATCTGGATGCCCAATTCCTGCGCAACCTCGTACTTCAATTGTTCCAGAGCATTGCTGGACGCGGGCACGACCAACGTATTGGATGAGCGAGATTGACCCTGCGCCATTCGTATCACCTCCATCTACCCGGTAGTATGCGCCAGTGAAGAAAAAATACGCTATTTCACAGAAAGGAAAATGAAGGAAGCCGCAACGGTTGACAAAGCGCGCCGCTTGCGTATACTGTTAATCAAACAAGTTTCCCGCGCATTTGCACTTGAACTGTGAATCGACTAGTTCACAGCGCATTTGCGCTTTCCCGGCAAATCAACAAAGTTCACAGCGATAATGCGATGACGGAAGCTAGTAAGCCGTGCCGCCGCTTCAGAGAGCCGGTGGATGGTGCGAATCGGTGCAGGCGAACGGACTGAATGGGTTCTTGAGCACAAGGCTGAAACGGGAAGGAGTAGGCTGAGCGGATTGTTCCCGATATCGAACAGGAAAGGCAGCAGCATGCCTGCGCTGGCACGCGAAACGTCGTTCCGGCGTCCGATCCGCTTCGGCGGATTGACGTCCGGGCCGTTCGTCATGTTGTCGTGCGGTGACGGCGGTCGCACGAATGGCCGGCTGTGAGGCTTGCCGCTGTGAATAAGGGTGGTACCACGGCTCTCGTCCCTTGGATCGAGAGTCTTTTTTATTTTGCAGGCGAAGTTCAGGCGAGAAAAAATCAGGTGAGAATAGGAGAGGCTGAACGTAAGGCCGAGACTGCATGAAAAGCCTCGGGCCGAAGGCAATCCGCATGCAAAGTATCATGCGAAGTATAGAGACCTGGTTATCGAGCCGATCCCGCCCGCTCTAATCTATGAGGGTATGGAAACAGGAAAATCAGAATGCAAACGGAGGAGATGGAGTTATGGCGAGAGTGTTGTCAGGCGTTCAACCGAGCGGGCAGCTTACGCTCGGGAATTATATCGGCGCCCTGCAAAATTTTGTGAAGCTGCAGCATGAGCACGAATGTTTCTTCATGGTGGTCGACCTGCACGCGGTGACGGTGCCGCAGGAACCCGAGAAGCTGCTGGAACAGACGAAGGCGGTCGCCGCGCTGTTCATTGCTTCGGGCATCGATCCCGAGCGCGCGCCCGTCTATTTGCAATCCCATGTGCCCGCCCATGCGGAATTGGGGTGGCTGATGACGACCTTGTCGTACATGGGCGAACTGGAGCGCATGACCCAATTCAAGGAGAAGTCGGCGGGCAAAGAGTCGGTCGGTGCGGGGCTGTTCGTCTATCCCGCGCTGATGGCCGCGGATATTCTTCTCTACAACGCCGACCTTGTTCCCGTAGGGGACGACCAGAAGCAGCATCTGGAATTGACGCGGGATCTCGCGCAGCGATTCAACGCAAGGTACGGCGATACGTTCAAGCTGCCCGAACCGTATATGCCGAAGGTCGGGGCGAGAATCATGTCTCTGGATGATGCCTCCAAGAAAATGAGCAAGAGCAATCCGAATCCGTCCAGTTATATTTCGATGCTCGACACGCCGGACGTCATTCGGAAGAAGATCAGCAGAGCGACGACCGACTCCGGGCGCGAAGTGCGCTACGATCCGGCGAACAAACCGGAGATCAGCAACCTGCTCAGCATATACACCCACTGCTCCGGCATGCCGATTCCCGAAATCGAAGCGTTGTATGAGGGGAAAGGCTACGGCGATTTCAAAAAAGATCTGGCCGAGCACGTCATCAATACGCTGGCCCCGATTCAGCAGCGTTACACCGAAATTCGCGAGTCCGGCGAACTCGAATCGATCCTGAGGATGGGAGCGGAACGCGCTTCCGCAATCGCCAGTGAGACCCTCAGAACCGTCAAGCAAAAGATGGGGTTCATGGTCTAGGATTTGCGCCTCAATCTGGCTCTTATCATAAAGCCGATCCCGATATGAAGGATCGTGATCACGAACAGCGCGATGCTTACGCCCGCGTTTCGGAAGCTGAGCGAACCGGCGAATGCGACCAGAAGCAATGTGCCCATGACGGCAAAGTAGAGAGACAGGCCTTTGTTCATGTTTGTGCTCCTTTCTCGGCAACTTTCAGATGAAGGTCATACGCAAGCGAAAATGAGAGCGGTCAGTATGCGAATCTCAAGACGGTGCGCCGTCGTCGCGCGGACGGATGATTGCGGGCCCGGCCCATGATCACGGCGGTCGGCCGATGCGCAGATGATCGTGCGGTCGGCCCGTCGTATGATCATGCCGTTCACTCGACTAGGCATATGATTGCGGCTGTTCGTTCCGACATATGATCATGGCTGCAGGCCGGCCCGGCATGTGACCGCGGCGGCCGTTCAACCCGGCAGCTGGCCGCACAGGCCGCCCGGACACAACACGGATGGCGATCGGAAATTGCGCCGATCATAAGCGCTCATACACCGTTCTAGAGAAGACCGCCTACGCGCAGATAAACAGATAATATTATCCAAGCGAAAGCGCATGCATATTATCAGACTATTGTATCATACTAACCTTTGCAAGCTTGCAACCATCATCTGAAGACGGCAGTTTGGAAAGGAGTGCTAGTCCCAAATGGCAAGAGGTCAATCTCGCAGCAGCAACACTCTGGTAGTACCGCAAGCCGGTCAGGCTTTGAATCAGTTGAAGTATGAAGTGGCGCAAGAGCTTGGCATTCAGATTCCGCCGGATGGTTACATGGGCAATATGGCGACGCGCGACGCAGGTGCGATCGGCGGACACATTACGCGCAGATTGATCCAGATCGCTGAGCAAACGTTGTCGGGTACGACCGTCAGATAACGTCAGTTCTAACGGCAGATTTTGATGCAAGCGAAGCATAAAGCGATACGAAACATTGATAGATGAATGAAGTGAAGGGCTGCCTTAAGAGAAATACTTCCTCTTGCGGCAGCCCTGTTATGTTTGCGCGGCTCACGCGCGATCCCATCCCGGAGGAGCGTTATGTGTGCTCTTTATCGAAACTGCAGCCGCCTGCGCCGTTCGGCCTGCGTGCGGCTGAGCCAGCCGACATAGGAGTCGATCACCTGAAGGTCACGGTCGAACAGGACGAAAGCGACAAAAGGATATTGCTTGCGGTGGCGGTACCGGATATCGATCCACCTGACTTCAAATCCCCATCGGTGCGCGATGCATTCGGCGTAAGCGTGATCGGTCAGGCGCAGCAATGCCTGTATGTCCGGATTCATCTTCGACGCCTCGACGGCGGGGTGTTCATCGGTTTTGACTTGTTCGACCCACTCCAGCCGCCCGCGGCGCCATTCGCCGATTCGAAACGAACCGTCAGCCGTTCGCCTGACGACATTCCATACGCCCGGCTTGCGGGTGGGAAACACGGTGCACTGTGCGCCGGGCGCGCATGCGTCGTCTTCACGGATCAGTTTCGTCCGTATGCGGGCGTGAATCCAAGTTCGGTACATGTAATAGAAAAACAGAAGGCCGTACAGGGCAGGGAAAATAAGCTGCGGCGGGGCGGCGTTCAGCATCCATAGGATGATTCCTGCCAGATGGGCGGTGAAAATGAGCGGGTCGAAAATATGGATGATCTTCCATGCGATCCATCGTTTGCTGAACGGCCACAAAGCCTGCGTGCCGTAGACGTTGAACAGATCCTGGACGATGTGAACGACAACGGCAACTGTTGTCCAGATGAAAAGGCGTCCGTAATGCGGTGTGCCGATGATCCACGCGGCAACGGCGGTGATCGACGCAGACCAGATCAGGATGGCGGGCAGCGAATGCGTGATGCCTCGATGATGGCGCAGGTACAAGGCGGTGCTCTTGAAGCGCAACAACGCATCGAGATCGGGCGCCTGTGAGCCCGCGATCGCCCCGATCCACACCGCCGCGGCGAACCCGGGATCATGGGCAACCAGAGGATCAAGATGCGACAGGCCGGCAAGCCCGACGCCGACAGCCAGATGCGTTGCGGAATCCATCCCCGCGCCCTCCCCGGTCATTCATGGTGACAATCGAACATCAAATCAAAAATGTCAGAAATAATTCAGTTCCTCATCGAAGGTGATGTAGTCCAGATTGACCATCAGCAGCAAGTATCTCATGCCGGTGCGGGGGTCGCTGATGATGATGTGGTCTCGTCCGGCGGCCTTGAGAATGCCTCTGAAGATTTTGGCGTTCCACTCGGAATTGTTCTCGAATGTCATATAGATGGTCGCCATCTTGCCGAGGTTCAGGCGCAAAATATTTTCGATGAACGATTCCTCAAGCGGCAATTGACCCTGCGTTTGCACAGCCGCCGGCTGTTGCGCGGCGTACCCCGGCATGCCCGGCTGCGCCGTCTGCTGCATCGGGAATGTCTGACCTGCGGGCGCGGGATAGCCGTATGGGGAGCCGACGTTCATCGTTGGATACGGTTGTTGATAACCCATGTTGTTTCCTCCTCGTCGCATCATAATGATGGGCAAATATCTACATAAGTAATGTATTGTGCCGATGGGCGTATGGTGCGAAGGACATCCGCCTATTTTTGCCGGACGGCCGGATGGCGTGTTGATGCGGATCGAGGCAAGGGCGGGAACGGACGATGAACGCGGAGCGAACCTGCAATGCCGGACGTCGCCGGAATGCCGGCAATATCCGACAATATGTTGAACAAAGATCAACAACATTGTAAAACTTCGATGCGGTTGATATGATAGAATTTATAATCTGCCCTATTGATGTTCGGGAGAGAATCGGCCGTTCGTATGCGGCGTATAACAACCGGCTGTTGGTTTTGCGAATAGAGCTTATAACGGATAGAAACTGCGGATGCATGAGGGAAGTAAGGAGGCTGTACCCTTGTCTTATCTATCAGCACGGAAGATCGCTTGGACTGATTTCATCACGTTGACGAAACCTGGAATTTTGCGTTCGAATCTCGTTGCCGCCCTCAGCGGCTTTTGGATTGCTTCCAGATGGGAGATCGACTGGATGCTTCTGATCTGGACGATGCTGGGAACTTTGCTCGTCATGGCTTCCTCGTGCGTGTTTAACAATTATCTGGACCGGGATTTCGATATTAAGATGGAACGGACCCGCCGGCGTCCGTTGCCCGCCGGAAGGCTGCATCCGACGATCGTGTTCTGGTACGGCGTCGTGCTCGGATTGCTCGGCCTGCTGGTGTTCATCGCGTTCACGAACTGGGTGACGGTCGTATGCGCGGTCATCGGCATGTTCTTCTATATCGTGGTGTACACGGTGTGGCTGAAGCGGACTTCGACCTGGTCGACATCGGTCGGAGGCGTATCGGGGGCGATGCCGCCCGTCATCGGTTATGTGGCGGTGACGGGCACGATTGATGCCGGCGCCATCCTTTTGTTCGCGATATTATTCTTATGGCAGCCGCCGCATTTTTGGGCGCTCGGCATTCGCCGCAAGGAGGAATACCGCGCCGCGGGATTCCCTCTGCTGCCGGTGGTGAAGGGGGTTCGCCGCACGCAGTGGCAGATGGTTCCGTATGTCGCGTTGCTTATCCCCGCAGGAATTTTGATGTATGTTTACGGTTATGTGAATATGTTCTTCCCGATCGCGTCGACGATATTGGGACTCATCTGGCTGTATATTTGCGTGCGCGGCCTGACGGGCATGGATGAAACGAAGTGGGCGAAGCAGGCGTTTCTGTTCTCGATACAATACCTTGTTTTGATCAATCTGTTGATGATGATATGCACAGGGAGAGGATGAGCGGCATGGATGCGTTGCGCAAAAACTGGGTACCTCTGGTCATTGCCTTGGCGGTGATAGCCGTCGTCGCCGTTTTACTGTTCTGGCCGGGCAAATCGAAGCTCGATTTCAAGATGCAAAATCTGGACGGCGAAACGGTCACCCTCGGCAACACGTCCGGCAAAGCGCGGCTTGTTTATTTTTACTTCGGCCATTGTCCGGATGTTTGCCTCGGAACGAACTATCTGCTGTCGCAGGTGCAGGAGGGACTCAAGGAAGCGGGTGTGTTCGGCAATAAAACGCTTCTCTTGTCCATTACCTTCGATCCCGAGCGGGATACGACGGAATATCTGAAAGAATACAGTTCGCGCATGGAAGCGGACTCGAGCGGTTGGTATTTCCTGCGGGACGATGACGTCGAAAAATCGCGCAAACTGGCCGAAGCGTATGGCGTGAGCATCATCCCGGACGGTGATAATTTCATTCACGCCAACCTGTTCACGCTGCTGGACGGCAAAGGGAAAGTGCAAAAAGTATACAGCCCCAACGAGGTCCTGGTCATTAATCCCGATAAACGGGAAGAATTCATCGAACAAATCGTTCAGGATATGGTATCGCTCGTCAAATGAGGAAGAAGCCGCTCCCGTCGCATGAAGGAGCGGCTTCTTTGTCTATTCGGCTTGGACGGTGATCCGTCCGGCTATCCGGTCATCCCCGGTTCACGATGATTCGTTCTCCGGAGACGGAGGGGGATAAATAATATAATCTTCCAGTCCCGCTTTTTCGAGCTGCTGGATCAAATAGTCGTCAGGCGTCCCTTCGACTCCGGCATATCCTTTCTTCGTATACATGTGTTCGGCGTCCGGAAACGCTTCGCTCAAGATCGCCCGGATCTTTCGGCCGGAAGGGTCGTTGTCCGTAAAGATGTATACATTGGCCGCGTTTTCAGCCATCCTCTTGATGTGTTCGATGCGATCGGTACCCGGCGTTCCGTATGTACAGGAGATGGAAACCTCATCCGTCAACAGACGGCGCAATCTCGCCTTGTCATGCTTGCCCTCGACGATGATCAGGTGCGGTGTCGGCATGGCACTACCTCCGTCAATAGATGATCGACGAGTCGGGAACGGTGGAACATCCGAAAGTCGTCCGGCGTCCGCCGTGCGCGGCATCGTGCCGGAATGCAAACGATTCGTCGGACCCGTTTTCCATTCAGTATACACGATTCCTGCGGGACATTGCATCCGATCCGAAGGGAACCGGCGAAACGGGCGGAAACCGGAGGTAAGACCGCAGAGAGACGGAAACGCAATGATGGTGAGCGGACGATGGAACGCGGAAGTGGACAGCGAAGACCGGGCTCATCGGTCATGGCCGCAAAATGTAGGCGGTCGGCGAGAAAGCGGGCTGATCGGGATGCGCGGCGGGCGGCCCCGGAACGAGGCGCGGCGGGATAAGAGGGATGCGGCGATACCGCAACGCGAAGGGGACCGTTGGAATCGTCGGGAACGTGCCGACAAGCGTTCGCGCGTTGAACGCTTGTCGGCTTTGGGCTTTGGCGGGCATTCACGAACGGAATTGAAGGCGCTGGGCCGTAGATTAGAACGTGCGAAGGATGATGACGAGCAAAATGTACAATACGAGGATCACAGCCGTGGAAGTATACAGGGAAGGATAATAGTCTTTCACCGCGGACATTTCGTTCACCCCTCTTTCATGGACAAATGTGAATCATTCCATACCAATGTATGTGCGGGTGGTTCTTTGTCGTGTGTACGTTTACCCATGCGCTTGCGGATTCATGACGAAAGTTGATGGCCGCCTGGATTTCGCAACACAGACGTGATCTCCATGCTCATCAGCGGTGACCATCAGGATCATCGGGTCGCGCAAGCGCTTATCCTATTTGTACATTTCGCAAGTTCCGCAATTGCGGTATAATAATGTTTGATTTCACGGCATATGGATGTGCCGTCAGAAGGATATGGTTGAAGGGATAGAGAGGGATACGGATGAAATTTGAGCATTTGGCCGCATTTGCGGAAGAACAATGGTGGGTCATTCTGATCGCGTTGATCGTGCTCATCATCGTCATCAAGGTCGTCAAGACCATCATCAAATGGTTGTTCGTCGCAGTCATCGTCATTGTACTCGTGCTTTACGGGTTGAATTACGAACCGATTCAGAATGCGGTCGGCAAAGTGGCGGAATATTCGCTCGACCTTGCGTTTGATCTGATGTCGGGTGAAGCGAACGAAGCCGTTTACGAAGTGAATGAAGACGGCACGTTCACGGTGACAAGCAAAAGCATCCGTTTGACGGGTTCCCTTGATTCGGATAAAGTGACGGTTTACGTGAACAATGTAAGGGTTGCCGAGGTGACGATAACGGACGCGATCGAAGCGTTCATCGAAGTGGCGAAGGAGAAATCGCCTTGATGCAACCGATGCGGTCGGGTGACCGGAAAGGATTGGCCGACGCGTATCGCGCCGTATGGTTCGACGCCGGCGATACGCTTGTCACGATACCGGACACGGAGAAGATGTTCGTGTCGTTTTTGGCGGAGCGGTCGATCGAGGTGCCGGAGGAACGGATCGCGCAGGCGCTGAATAAAGCGTTCACCCACATCTATTACGGACATCGTCCCGACCGTTACGAAGCATGCACGCCGGAATCGGACCGCCGTTACTGGGTGCGGTTTTATGAATATGTGTTGGAAGAACTTAATTTGTCCCGCGGGAGGAACGAGGGCGAGATTCGGGCGATGTGTCATGAACTGTACGAACTTTATATTTCGCCCCGTCCTTATGTGTTGTTCGAGGATGTGGCGCCGGTGCTGGAACATTTGTCCGCGAGCGGCAAAAGGATGGCCGTCGTCTCGAACTTCGCTCCGACTTTGCTGCAGATTCTGGAGGACAAAGGCATTGCCCGCCATTTCGAGGCGGTCGTCGTTTCGACGCTGGTCGGCTACGAGAAGCCCGACCCGCGAATTTTCCGATACGCGCTGGAGGTGACGGGGTTGGACCCGTCGGAGGTGCTGTATGTCGGCGACCATGAGGTGAATGATATTTGGGCATCGGCGCAGGTCGGAATCAGGTCCGTCCGCATCAAACGATACGGTTATCAGCAGGGAACGGGGATCGCGTCATTGACGGAACTGCTGTGAGACGGTTTGTTGAAGACCGTTGGGATGACCCGATTACGATGGAGGAAAGGAGGAAGGGGAAGTGAGCGGCTCGAGCAACCAACAAGATCCGCAAAAACTGCAGATCATCAAGAAACGAAGTTTTGCGTTCCGGCTGAATCTGTTCTTCTTCATGACGTTTATCCTGTTCTCCATCCTGATCGTCAGGCTCGCCATCCTCCAGTTGGTGGAGGGCGAGGCGTACGCGGCGCGGGAAATTCAGAATGAACTGAGGACGACGACGATTCCGCCGATCCGCGGCAACATCTACGACCGCAACGGCAATCCGATCGCTTATTCGACGTCGACGCAGACGCTGTATTACCGGCTGAACAACGAACGCGCCGAGACTTTGATCGCGATCGCCGATAAGCTCGCCTACGTATTTGCGACATACGGCGATCCGCAGAATGCGATCAGCGCGGAAGAGATCATGAAGCGCATGGACGCCTGGTACGGCTATGACGGCAAAAGCCGCGAGCCGAAGGAATATTCCTTTGTGCCGCGACGCATCAAGACGGATCTGACCGAGCGGGAAATCGCGTATTTTGTCGAGCATCGGGATGAGTTTCCCGGCTTTGAGATCGTCGAGGAAAGCATCCGCAATTATGTTTACGATGATGACGGGGAGACGGGGATCGCCGTTCAGTTGGTCGGTTATTTGCGGCAGTTCTCGACCGCGAAAAATTTGCCGGACTCCTATCTGAATTATTACAAGGATGAGGAATTGACGTACGAATATTTGCCGAATGAAAACGTCGGCCTGGACGGGATCGAGTTCATGTACCAGGAGCAGTTGCGGGGCAAAAACGGCTATCGCACGTACACGGTCGATTCCGCGGGCAATATTATCCGTGAGGTGGCCGTTCAGCCGCCGGTCAAGGGCAGCGACATCTATCTGACGATCGACCGGCACGTGCAGCTGGCGGCGGAGAAAGCGATCAAAGATCACCTCGAATTTATGAAAAGCGAAGAAGCCAGCAAGAACAACTTCGGCATGGGAGCGATGGCGACGACGGGATATGCGGTCGCCATGGAAGTGGATACGGGCAAAGTGATCGCCATGGTCAGTTACCCGGACTACGACCCCAACATATGGAGGGGCGGATCGATCACCGTCGAGGATTACAACAAATATCAGTACTTTTTCAAGAACGGGACGATCCGCGAGTCTTACCCGAATTATGAGGATGATGAGGAGCGCAAGAAACATCCGACTTCGCTCGTTTATCTGGGTTCCACCGTCAAGCCGCTGTCCGTGCTGATCGGCCTTGAGGAAGGTCTGTTCACGCAGTACGACTACTATATGGATACGGGGGAATATTTCTACGGCCGGGACAACAGATGGCGCATCCAAAACTCGAACTTCCAGAAGAACGGGCGGATCAATGCGGAAGATGCGATCCGCGTTTCCTCGAACACGTTCATGGCCGCGATGGTCGGCGAAAGGCTGGCGCAGCGCCAGGGCGGACTTGAAATCTGGAACGACTGGATGGAGAAATTCGGCCTCGGCGTCTCCACGGGAAGCGGCTTGCCGGCGGAAAACATCGGCATCAAGGATTATTACCACGAAGCCCGGAACGCCAGCACGCTGTCGGCGCTCGTGCGCGCCGCATGGGGACAGCAGGCGAAATATACGACGCTGCAGCTGGCGCAGTACGCCGCAATGCTGGCCAACCGGGGAGAGCGCTTGAAACCGCAGTTTGTCGAGAAAATCGTCAGTCCCGACGGCGAGATTGTCGAACAGTTCGAGAAGGTCGTTCTGAACACGGTCGACATTAAAGAGGAATATTGGAACGTCGTGCACCGGGGGATGTTAAAAGTGTTTCGTCAAGGCTTCGACGGATTCCCGTACCAGGTGGCCGCCAAGACGGGAACGTCGACCCAGCAGGTGTATGGCGGGGAAATGAAGAACAACGCCGTTTTCATCGCTTACGCTCCGGCGGATAAACCGAAGCTGGCCGTCGCCGTGGTGGTGCCGGAAGGCGGATACGGCGCTTATGGAGCGGCGCCTATTGCCCGGGCAATATTCGACGCCTATGACGAAGCGATCGGTCTCACGGGCGTGCCCCGCGCGTCCTATAACCTCACGGTCGCCGGGGATGAATAACCGTGACGCGCAAAGGGGATGAACCAATGACGTCATACAAGATGATCGCGTTGGATATGGATGGTACGCTGTTGAATGAACGTTCGGAGATCAGTGAGGCGAACCTGCTGGCGATCCGCGAATGTCTCGAACGCGGGTTGGTCGTCTGTGTGGCGACGGGCAGAGGGATTGCCACCGCAGCGCCTTATATCGATATGATCGGGAATCATCTGCCGTTCGTCACGGCGAATGGCAGCGAAGTATGGCGAAACCGCAATGAATTGCACAGCCGCATCGAGATGGATGCGGCTCTTATCGTGGAATTGCGCTCCTGGGCGCTCAAGCATGACATCTGGTACTGGGGCACCGCCGCGGATAAGGTGTACAACAAGAACCAATGGTGCGAAGATCCGTACAAGGTGAGCTGGCTGAAATTCGGCTTCCACTGCGAGGACGAACGGCTGCTTGCCCGCTTGCGCCGAAAGGGCGAGGAAATGGGAATATTCGAAATTACGAATTCACATCCCGCGAATCTGGAGTTCAACCCGCGCGGGGTGAACAAAGGGTCCGGCTTGCGCCAGGTGTGCGGGCTGCACGGGATCGCGATGGAGGAAGTCATCGCGATCGGCGACAGTTTGAACGATCTTGCGATGATACGGGAAGCCGGCTTGGGCGTGGCGATGGGCAATGCGCAAGACGAGGTGAAGCATCAGGCGGATATGGTCACCTTGAGCCATGAAGAAGACGGCGTCGCCCATATTTTACGCGAGATCGTGCTGAATCAGGCATGACGAAGGAGAGTACAGACATTGGATCAGGAATCTGCATCGGTTCGCCAGTCTTTTATACGGGGCACCATGATTCTGGCGCTTGCCGCCTTTATCGCGCGCTTTCTCGGGCTGGTTCAGCGCGTGCCGCTGCAATATTTGCTCGGGGACGCGGGTATGGCCACCTACGGGATTGCCTATAATATTTATTCAGCCTTGCTCGTCGTTGCGACGGCGGGAATTCCAAGCGCGCTCAGCACGCTGATCGCGGACCGGACCGCGCTTGGAAGGCATCGGGAAGCGGCGGATATTTTCCGAGCAGCGGTACGCTTCGCCATCTGGTCGGGCGTGATCATGACGGCGTTTCTGTTCGTGATCGCTCCGTATTATGCGGAGTATGTAACGAAAGATCCGGACGCCGCGCTGGCGATTCGCGCGCTGGCTCCGGCGCTGCTCATGTTTCCGCTGATCGCGATCATGAGGGGATATTATCAAGGGCGGCAGATCATGATCGCGCAAGGAATATCCCAGATCATTGAGCAAATATTGCGCGTCATAACAGCGATCGCCCTGGCGGCGATTTGCGTATGGCTCGGATACAGCGCGGAGATCGCGGCGGCCGGCGCGTCCTTCGGCGGCGTGACCGGAGCGGTCGGGGCGCTTGCCGTCATGGTCTGGTTTTGGCTGCGCAACCGCACGCAGGACAGGGAACTGTATAAGCGGGAGCAGTTTTACTACAGGCAATCCAGGAAAGCGATCTACAAGCGGTTGTTTCACATTGCGATTCCGATCAGCTTCGTTTCTTTGAACGTTCCGATGATCTATTTTATCGATTCTTCGATTACGATCGGACTGTTGGAAGAACAGATCGGTTATGAGGCGGCGAAGGAATCGCTCGGCATCCTGACCGGAAGGGCTCAGGCGTTTGCGGGCATCGCGCCGGTGCTGGCGATCGCCGTCGGCCAGTCGATCTTGCCGGTCATCAGTTCCGCGTATGCGCAGCGCGATATGGAACGGGTGAGATCGCAAAGCGCGCTGGCGCTGAAGGTGACGATTCTGAGCGCGCTGCCGATCGTTCTCGTCCTTTGCGCGTTGGCTCCCGCGTTCAACCGGTTTCTGTTCGGCGACGACGCCGGATCGGGAATTATCGCCCTTCTGGTGGCGAGCACGATGCTGCAGGTCGTCATGATGGCGACGGGATCGATCCTGACCGGATTGGACAAAACGAGGCTGACGATGCGGATCGTCATGGCGGGCATCGTCTTCAAGTTCGTGATGAGCCTTATTCTCGCCCCATTCCTGGGCATCTACGGAATCGTCGACGCCACGCTGCTTGCCTTTGGCTTCATTCTGACGCTCTACCTGGTTTTGCTGCGAAGGATCGTCGCGTTCAGCGTCTTTACGGTCCGCCAGTGGTTCGTGCTGACCGCTGCCGCCCTGTTCATGGGCGCTGCGGGATACGGGCTGCAGGAGCTTCTCAGCCCGTTGATCTCGATGCCGATAGGCCGCCTGGGCGACGCGTTCATCGCGGCGGTAGTCGGCGCTCCGATCATGATCGGCTATTTGCTTGTCGTTCTGAAGTTTCATCTGGTCAGCGACGACGATCTGAGTTACATACCGGCGAGACTGCAACGATTGTTGGTGAAGATTTTGAAGGTGATTCCGAAGCGGCTTCGCTAGAAGTGGACATCTTCCCGCGCATGGATCACGCGGCCGCTCGTTTCCGCCGGACGGTCGCCAGAAGGCACATATGCTCCCGGGAAATTGTCACGAAAACGTGAACTTTCGGACAAGCGTGGAATTGCGGGATGCGCTGGGCTATAATGAGTAACGGAATCATCGAGGTTCGAAGAATAACACGGATAAAGAAGGTGCATCGAGTCTTGAAACGTTCGATCAATATTCTGACATTGCTTACGTGTATCGGTATGTTTCTCGTCCTTCTGGCCGGAACGATCGTGACGAAGATGGATGCCGGAAGGGGATGCGGTGACGATTGGCCGCTGTGCAACGGAAGGTTTATTCCCGCCTACACATTGGAGTCGTTCTTGGAATACAACCACCGGTTTATCAGCGGAATCGTCGGCATTCTCGTGGTGGCGACGTTTTACGTCGTATGGCGTCATATGAGGGATCGCAAGGAAGCGATCTTTTACGCCGCGATGGCGCTGGCCTTTACGGTCATTCAGGCGGCTCTAGGCGCGATGGCGGTCATGAAGCCGCAATCGGATGCGGTGCTCGCCCTTCATTTCGGCATTTCCCTGATCGCGTTTGCCAGCACGCTGCTGCTCGTCATCGACGTGCGCAAAAAGCGGGAGCACGCGGCGGTTCCATCGGCTTACGGAACAGGTTACCGCTGGATCATATGGCTGACGATCATCTACTGTTATATTGTCGTTTATACGGGAGCGTATGTCCGCCATACGGAATCGTACAGCGGCTGCGGTCTCGACTGGCCTTTGTGCAACGGACAGCTGATTCCCGAATTAACAGGCATCACAGAGATCGCGTTCATGCATCGTCTGGCCGCGCTTCTTCTCTTTGTCTTCATCGTGTGGCTGACTTGGCTGTCGCTGCGCCGTCCGCAATTGCCGTCCCACATGCGCAAGGCATCGGTCGCGGCTTTCATCTTCATCATCCTGCAAATTTTGAGCGGAGCGCTCGTGACGTTCTCGCTCAGCGATGAGAACATCTTCATCTTCACGGCGATCCTGCATACAATGATTATCTCGGCTTTATTCTCCGTGCTGTGCTACATGGGCATCGAGGTTTGGAAAAGCCGGAGATTGAAAGCCGGTCATCAGACCGCGGTCAGAACAAGCATGGAATGAAGGGAACACGGCGGCATAGAGACGGGTAAGGCGAGGTGATGGGATGCTCAGACGTCTGATCGGAGAGAAGGAGTTCGGAGGGCGCCACGAAGGGCAGCTTGCACGCGCCGTCGGCATGATCGACCGCTACCGCGCGAAATTGAGGACGAATATTCCGGAAGGCGCGGAACAATACGGGCGCATCTACCGGATGGAAGCGTGGGCGGGAGGACTGGTCGACTCGTTGAACGAGCTTGTGCAAAGTTGTCATATGGCGCAGTTATTTCGGAAAAAGATCAGAACATCGTCCTATGTGGAAGACATGAGAGAAGAGGAACTCGCCGATTATCAATGCCATGTTTATTTTTATAAAAATGCCTTTGTCAGAGTTTTTTCGACCCTGGACAAGCTCGGCTATTTCATGAACGAACTGTTCATGCTGGGGACCGAAAAGGTGAAGCCGAGATATTCGTTCTTTACCGTGCTGAGGCAGATGAACCAAACGCCGCATCTGGAGCGGCTGAACCGGTCGCTGCAGAAATTGAAGAGCGAATACAAGGACCCGTTGAACATCCTGCGCTATAAACGCAACGCGGAAATTCATTACATCAATGTCGAGATGATGGATGACGTGAAGCAGACGATGACCCGGTTCACGACGAAGCATCAGATCGAAGATTTGGATCAAAATATGAGGATTCTTGACCAGGGATGCGAAATGGTGCTCCACACGATGGAAACGCTGTTCGATTACTGCCTGAAATATTCGCCCGAAAATTCGGTTAACGCATGAAAAAATCAAGAACACCCCCCACCGTCTCCCGTGCTTGCGGGAAACGGGCGGGGGGTGTTCCGTCCTTTCAGGGGCCGGTCGAAGCCGAGCGGCTGATTAATAAACTTGAATCACTTCTTCGATGCCTTCGACTTCTTCCATCAAAGCGCGTTCGATGCCGGCTTTCAAGGTGATCGTCGAGCTTGGGCAGCTGCCGCATGCCCCCATCAGTTTCAGTTTTACGACGCCGTCTTCGACGTCAACCAGTTCCACATCGCCGCCGTCTCTTTGCAGGAACGGGCGGAGCTTATCCAAAACTTCAAGCACCTGATCGTACATGGAATTCGATTGTACCTCACTCATGTGATCCACTCCTTTCAACATCTTTATTATAGTACATTATAGGTGAATTGAACATGGTTTGTCGACATCGCCGGCAAGCCGCCGCGCGATTGCGTTACCGGCGCGCGAGGGGAGGATTTCCGGACAGGCGCATTCCGGGATATGGAATACGGGATCGGCTCCTCTTGTGGGATGAAGTGCATGATTGTTATAATGATTCTATACGGAGGTGTTAAGCTCATGATCAATATCACCGAACAAGCCAGCGAGAAATTGAAGGCGATGCTGGCCGAACAGGAAACGCCGGGCATGTTCCTGCGCGTCGGCGTTCAGGCGGGCGGCTGCAGCGGCCTTTCTTACGGCATGGGTTTCGATGACGAAATGCGTGAGAACGATCAGGCGTTTGAAATACATGGTCTGAAGGTTGTCGTCGATTCGGACAGCGCAAGATATTTGAGAGGGACGACGATCGATTATCGGGAATCGGCGATGGGCGGCGGATTTACGATCGATAACCCCAACGCCATCGCTACTTGCGGTTGCGGTTCTTCTTTCCGGACGCGGGACGACGAAGGCGTGCCTGAGAAGTGCTGAAGCGCACAATGGAAATGAATGGGTCAGCGATGATTTTTCGCGGAACCGAACCCGTCCGGCCAATCTGGCCGGGCGGTTTTTTCATTTTTCGGCTAACCGGAGGATGACGACGTTCTGACGGTGGAAATGAATGGGTGTTTATGGCGACGGTTTTCAGTTCATTTAATTTATCGAAAAATAATCAGATGATAAAAATTTTTTATCAAAAGATTATTAACAGTCTGTGCATAACTTCGTCCACATGTTGACGCTGATGAATCAACGCTTATCGGCCATTATTAACAATTCGTCAACAGAATTGTTGACAACTTTGTGGATAAGAAACGGTTGTCCTGCGCCCGGTATCGTGATAATATGATAACCGTGCCCAAACATTTACAAAAGCTGAAAATGTTTGTCGAATTTTCGTCGACAGTCAAAAGAAAATTGTGAAGCAAGGAGATTAGTGAAGATGAAACTGTTGAGCAACGAGACATTATTGGAATCTTATTACCGCGCGCTCGATTTGAACCTGGACCGGGAATTCATCAATCTGCTGCTGGCGGAAATCAAACGGCGCAATCTGCAGGTAAAAGTGACAAAAGGGGCGTAAGGAAACGCCTGCAGGAGCGGCATCCCGATTCACCATTCGGCGATGGGAACGATGAAGTCACGGCGGCACGAACCGCATCGGCTCAGATGCAAACAATACCCGTTGTGTATGAAGCCGTCGGTCATGGACAACGATTCGAGATCCCGGTAAGGTGAATACGGGTCGAACGCGTCGCTGTATGTGCCCAAATCTTCCGCAGGCCTGCGGCAAAGCGGACAGACGGGCTGCACAGTCAACAATCCGTTGCATACCGGACAGATGCTGGTCACGCTGACAGCTCCTCTCGCTCAGTGATCGTCGAAGCCCGTTGTTAGTATGCCCAGATTGCCTGAAAAACGGACGCGGCGCGGTGGTTCGATTCCCCTATTTCGCAAAGCGCGCATATGTGAATCGATGCCTCATCTGAATCGACATCAGGTTCAGCTGAGGCTATATTTGTGCCCTCTGATGCCGATGCAAGGTCAGACATTCAATGCGCGGAAGCGTTTTTTACAAAATCAAGGGGAGAAAAGCGGCGATTGTGGTTGATCTTTCAAATTATCCATTATATGATCGTATCGGAAAGTTCATATTGATTCGTTTGAGAAAGACGCGAAAATAACGGAACAGAGAGAGAGTTAAGCGGAGATGGAGAGAGTAAGCGAATTGCACCGGTTGCCCCGCATCGTCATTTTGGGCGCGGGATACGGTGGAATCGTGACGGCCGTACGTCTGCAGAAAGAACTGAACTACAATGAAGCGGATGTTACGCTCGTTCACGAGCATGATTACCATACGATCGCCACACGCCTTTGCTTGCCGGCCGGCGGGTCATTCGATCCGAAGCATGCGAAGGTTGATATTTTGTGTTCCCGTTGGTCATTCGGAAAGGAAGATTATGGCCGCTCTAACGGGTGTATGGCGCGCAGGCGAAGCGGGGTTGATGACGTTCGCAGCGCCGCCTTCGGATGCGGCCTTCGAATATAGAGAAGATTATCCGTGCGACGCGGACCGGATCGGGAGGTGTATGGAATGCGGCATTGCAGCGTGCAGGTGAGAGGCTTGCTGACGAGAGACGAACTGGATCGATACAATCGCCTGATGGAAGTAGGCCATTTTCTTGAACAGCAAAACCGCTACGATCTTGCGCATGTCATTCAGAAGGAAATCGACCGGCTGATCCAGCCGGCGATCGAGAGGCTGAAGGAGAAGAGCAGGCAGCGGGATCTGATGACGGAACAGTATCTTCGCGAGAAAGCGCAATCCGATTCGCGGCCGTATGCGGAAGATGAAGAAGAGGATTGACGCCCGGCGGGGACGTGTTCGCAGAATGTCGTTTGTGATCCGAATTCAATTTCTGAAACAAGCAGAAAAAGGGCGGCGAGCCGTGTTACTCGCCGCCCTTATCGATTCCATCGCCGTTGTCCGCCTGTTCGGGATGACAGCAGAAACGGATCGTGAACGTGGTTCCGACATGTTCCTCCGAGCGGACCTCGATCTTGGCGTGGTGCCGTTCGACGATGCTGTAGCAGACGGCCAATCCGAGCCCGGTGCCGTTCGGCTTGGTCGTATAGAACGGATCGAAGAGCTGGTCCAGCTTGTCTTTCGGAATACCGTGCCCCGTATCCTGGACTTCGAGCGTGATTTCGTCGGCAAGCTGAGCCGTGCGAATATATAATTTTCCTCCTTTTCCGGTCATCGACTCGATTCCGTTGCGCGTCAGATTCAGGATGAGTTGCTTGATTTCCTTATCATTGAGCAGGAGACTTTGCAGGTTCGGATCTTTTTCGACGATCAGCTCGACATTGCTGTGATTCGCTTCCGCGTAGAGCAACGCTTCGATCTCTTCGATGATGCGGTTCAGATTCACGCAGTCCTTTTGCAGGAAGCGATTTTGCGCCAATGACAGGAAGTTGCCGATGATTTCGTTGGAACGATCCAGTTCGCTGATCACCATCTCCAGATAGTTCCGCATTTTGGCGGGGTCCATGTTGCGTTGCATAAGTTGCAGGAAGCCTCGGATAACCGTGAGAGGATTGCGCACTTCGTGCGCGAAACTTGCGGCCATCTGACCGATGACGTGGAGCCGGTCGATGCGGTGCAGTTCGTTGCGCAGCCGCTCGATTTCCGTGATGTCCTGGCAGATGCCGAGGGCGCCGGAGATCGAGTTGTTCTCGTCATAGATCGGATTGGCGTAAATGAGCAAGACTTTCTGATCGTGTTCCAGCGTGCTCGCACTGGTCGATACGCCGTTGAGCGCCAATTCGATCCGCTTATCCACCTCGGGTATCCGCGAATGCTCCGCCATCACGCGGATATTCATGCCGATAAGCCGGTCCTTGTCGAAATCGGGATAAAGCAGGGCGGCGTATGCCTTGTTCACGGCCGTGACCGTCCCGCGTTCATCGATCGACATAATGCCGAGCGGGGTCATATCCATCAATTGTTTCATCTTATACGCTTCGTTCACGTATTTCTACGCCATGTTCCGGAGGTCGCTGTTTTTCCGGTTAATGCGCTCCATGATCGGCTGAATGTCGGGATAGACGAGAAGTGTGTCCGGCTCCTCGTCATCGATCTGGATCTGATCGCTGAGAATTTCCAGCGCGTGATTGAACCTGTGCGCCAATCTGCGAACCGAAAACAGCACAAGAATCGTGACGATCAGGATGATGATGGCGGAAACCAATATATCCTGGCTGTAGTTGCCCTGGATGTCGTCGATATTATAACGGAAAGCGAGGTATCCGGCGGGTATTTTGTCGACATTGACGGGTTTGGCGTAGAAGAGATCGTCCCGGGTGATCTGTTCGAAAGGCTCAGCAAGCATGAGTCCGCCGGTCGCTTCGAGCAGCCACGACTGCAGTTTCTCCGGGTCCGCCGCGAAATGCCAAACCGACTCCACCTCAGACACCGGCGAGTAGAAAATGATGTCCAGATCGGGATTCATCTGCGACATTTCCCCGATCACGGTGCCCATGGAATAGCGTGCATTCCGGAGGACGTTATCCGCCTGTTCGGCGGTGAAGGATATGCGCATCAGGCGTTCTTCAATGTCCCGGTTCCGGTGAATATGTGCTGAATAAAGGCAAAGGAGGAACAACGGCACAATGATCATAAGGGAGACGCTAAAATAGATCATTTTCGTTCGAATATAGGACATAAACCGCGTATCCTCCCTTTTCCCCTCTATTCATCCATATCCACCCAAGTCATTATATCACAAGATTAGCTGCTTGAAGTCAATATATTTGGGAATTGTCAGAATTTTGATAACAAAAGAAAACACGATCGTGCTCTTCGCACAATCGTGTTCAATCCGCCTTGTGGGATCAGACGGCCAGCAGTTTCTTCACTTGCTCCAGTTCCGCGAGATTGCCGACGAAAAATTCGCCGAAATCCGCGTAACGCGCGCTGACCTCATCGTATCTCATTTCCGTGATCAGCTTCTTGAAATGCAAAGGATCGTCGGCGAACAACGTCACGCCCCATTCCCAGTCGTCGAACCCGATCGAACCCGTGATGATCTGCTTCACTTTGCCGGCATATTGGCGGCCGATCATGCCGTGGCTGCGCATCATTTCGCGGCGCGCGTCAAGCGGAAGCATGTACCAGTTGTCGTTGCCCGTCCGGCGCTTGTCCATCGGATAGAAACAGACGTGCTTCGCTTTCGGAAGTTCGGGTTTCAGGCGCGCGACCACGTGGGGATTTTGCATCGGGTCTTGTCCCGGCTCGTTCACGTAATTGCTCAGTTCCACGACGGAGACGTAAGAATACGCCGGTTCGAGCGCGGAAGCGAGAAGCGTCTTGTTGAACTCCGTCTCCAGTTCGTTCAGTTCCTCGAACGTTTCGCGCAGATGCATGAACATGAAATCGGCTTTCTGGCCGATGATGCTGTAGATCGCCGTGCTTCCTTCTTTCCTTTCTTCCGTCTGGCGCCATTTCTGCAGCAGCCCGCCGTATTCGTCTATCGCTTGCGCCCGTTCGTCGGCGGACATCGCCTTCCATATATGCCAATTCACCCTGCGGAAATCGTGCAGGCTGTACCAGCCTTCCAATGTTTGTGCCGCTTCGCTCACGTCCGTCAACTCCTTATCGAATTGGTCTTCCTTCATTTGACTCCCGTCTTTATCATCATAAATGATTCGTCTCACACAGTTCAAATCGCGAACTGTTAACGATCTGTGACAAATGTCCGTCCTTTCCTGCGGGGGAGAGACCGGAAGGGCCGCCTCGCATTGACTTCGGACAAGGCGATCATTAAACTGTTGACATGAACGGTATGCGAGAAGGAGGATCGGGATCAACATGAATATTTTCCAGTTGATCGTCGGCTATATCATCATCATCGTATTGTTTTTCGGGCTCAGTTTTATTCTGAACATGCTGATCAAGACAACCTATATGCCGGTTTTTCTCTATATTCTGTTCATCATCGGGCTGATGCTCTACGATTATTTCAATAATAAGGCGGATGAGGTTACAATCGGCGACTACCTTGCGGAGTTCGGCATCATCGATGTGACCTTCGCGCTGTTCGGTCTCGTCGGAGTCCTCGGCGGAGGGCTGGCGATCCGGAAGTTGCGCAAGTTGGGATACAAGATGTTCTGACATCCGGCGGGATGTCTTTACCGGATGTCCGGCGGGCGAACGGTACGCGGAGTGAACGGTGTACGGAGTGAGCGGCGCGATGTTCAGCGCGGGGAATGCGGAAGATTGCCCGGGATAAAGGAAGCGGGCCCGAAGATTGAGGGTTTTGGCGGAAGCCGTTTCGGAAAGAAGGCGCATGCGGCGAACGCGGCAGCCAGACGGACATGAATAAGACGAGCGGAGGGCACACTATGCGTGAGCCTGACGCCGGAGTGCGGCGGCGGCGCATTCAGAAGAACACGGGAGATGAATGAGATGCCGAAAGCGCTGATCAATCATGTCAATCTGCATTACCACGTGACGGGAAGAGGCGTGCCGATCGTGTTTGTGCATCCCCCGCTGCTCACGTCGGCCGTTTTCAACTATCAGAAAGCGGAGCTGTCCGAATCGTGCAAGGTGATCACCTTCGACATTCGCGGTCACGGATGGAGCGGCCGTTCGGAGGCGCCTCTGTCCTATGATCTGATCGCCGAGGATATGAAGCAATTGCTCGACCATCTGAACATCGAGAAGGCATACGTCTGCGGCTATTCCGCCGGCGGAGGGATCGCCCTGCACGCCATGATGCAGCATCCCGACCGCTTTATGGGCGGCATCCTGCTGAGCGCCATGTCCGAGGTGATCGACCGGCGGCTGCGCTCGCAGATCCGCATGGTTGCCGGTCTTATGCGTCTCCGGTTGGAAAGGCTCGCCAACATGGCGTTGAGCTGGGGCAACAAAGACTCCGCGCAAACGTTCAGGAATTTGTACAAGAGCGCCAAGCGCGGCGACCGCCGCAACATTCTCGAATATTTCAATCTCAGCCTGACGTACAACTGCACCAAACAGTTATCGCGGATCAAACAACCCGTCCTGCTCGTGTACGGACAGAAAAACCGGTCGTTCTACCGGTATGCGGAAATCCTGCATCATAACCTGCCGGCGAGCAGCCTGTACTTCATGCGCGGCGTCGGGCATCAGCTGCCGACGAAGGCGGGAGACCGGGTGAACCGGCTGATCATGCGCTGGCTGGAGATGCAGGGGGCGGTCGATACGGATGCGGATCGGACGGCTCCTCCGCTGAAGGAGGAAACCGATCGTGAACCGGTTCATCCCGCGGCGCTCGGCAAGGAATGGCATGAAGAACTTGTACACAGCCGGCGGGATCTTTGATACAATAAAGGCATAATTTCTTATGATTGGTGTTGTGTGATGCGCATCTCGAACATGCTGCAGTTCACGGAGAATCATATGTTTTTTTGCGGAAGGTTCTTCTCGTTAGGCACACTTCAATATACGATGCTGCACAGCGTTTACCAACCGATGATCGGCACGCTCGCGACAAGTTTGTATCACGTGCTTCACGACTCGCTTCCGGCGCATCAGGTCGGATATTCTCCGATCGAACCGCAAAGGAAGCTGTTTTTGTCCTTGCAGCTCGAGCAGGGAGCGGAAGGAAGGCGGAAATTGATCGAGTCCACGTCGCGGCTGGAAGCGGTGGGGCTTCTCAGCACGAGCCGCTCCTATGTGCCGCAGGAAGACGATTACGTCTACATCTATCATCTGCATCCCCCGCTGTCGCCGCAGGATTTTTTCAACAGTCACCATCTTGTGTTTCTGCTGCGCGACACGATCGGGCAGCCGTCTTTGATGCGGCTGAAGGAGAGGCTGTTTGCGCCCTATCCGTTGGAACGTCCTGCTGAGGATGCGGCGGAGGACCTGACGGTTCCGTTCTATGAACTGTTCCGGCTGAACCCCGACAGGGACGATGCGGAACTCGTCACCGCTCTGGATGAGATGGCCGCGGGCAACGCCTCGCTGTGGAACGCGCACGAGCGGCCGCAGTCGATCGGTTACCCGCACGCGGAAATTTTGCGCAGGTTTCCGAGGGCGTCGCGCAACCGCAGGTTTGTGGAAAACCTCGGCCGCAGGCCGGATCAGCTCGGCTACATCAATTATACGGCGGCCAAGTACAGGCTGGAGCTGCAGGAACTGTGCCGTCTGCTCGATGAGGACGACATCTTCGACGAGGCGGGCGAACTGAACGAAGACGTGCTGGCCTACAGAGCGTCGCTCAGTTATATGCAGAGGAACAAGCGCCGTGAGGAACGGGAAATGATCGTGCAGCGGGCGAGCGGGGCGAAGGAGGAAGGCGCGGCCGACTTGATCAGCGAGAAACCGGTCGATCCGCTTTACCAGTTGGAAGTTCCGTCTCTGTTCGCGGGACGGTGCGATCAACAGCAATACAACCTGATGCTGCGCAATGAGCCGTACACCAGGATGCTGGAGCGCTTTTTCCAGGGCGAGCCTTCCACCCATGCGATCCGGCTGTTCGAACGCATGCATCTTAGCTACAAGATGCCCGATGAAGTGATCAACGTGATCATGCACTATATACATACGTATCAGTTGTCATGGTCGAAGGCGTTCGTCGAATCGATCTTCACCGACCTGATGGCCCGCAACATCTCCACCTTCGAAGGGGCGGTCGGGTTCATCCGAGAGCGGCTGGCCATCGCGCAGAAGAGCAGGGAGAAATCGGAGCAGCGAAAGGCGGCGTCCGCAGGCAGACCGAAGCAGAGGAGACAGGCCCCTGCGATCGTCACGCAAAATGTGCCCGATGATCCCGTTACGGATGAAGAGTTCGAACGAATCCTGCAAAAGGTCAGAAATATCGAATCGAAGCTGAAGTAACGCAGACGGGAGGGGAAACACGTCATGGAATCGCTTGGGGATCTGCTTCGTTCGTGGGAACTCGCACCGTATGCGAAGCGGGTGGAGGAGAAGAAGCGGGAGCTTCTTGCCGATCCGCTGGTTGTCAAGTTGCGCGAGCTTCATCCGGATCTTACCGATGAACTGATCGTCCGGGATATGATCCGCGTGAGCCAGTATGTGAAGGAGCACCGGCAATGCTCCGACTGTCCGGGACTCGAACGGTGCCCGAACGAACTGGCCGGACACAGCACGTCGCTCGATGTGCAGAAGGTCGGCGGCGCCGTATACCTGATCGACCGCAAGGTTCCGTGCAAGAAGTATGTGAACAAACAGATGAACGACCGCATTCGCCAGCGCATCCGCAGTTTTTATGTGGACGAGCGGGCGCTGCGGGAAGAGTATTCGCTGGAACAGATGCTGACCTCAGACCGGGAGCGGGTCAAGGCCGTGGAGAAAGTGGCCGAATATATCGTCAATGTCCAGGAACGCGGTCTCGGCAGCCGCGGTCTGTATCTGTACGGCAAATTCGGAACCGGGAAAACGTATCTGATGTGTTATCTGCTGCATGAGCTTGCGCGCCATGGTTACACGGGCGTCATCATTTATATGCCCGATTTCATGGAAGATCTGAAATCGATGTTCGGCGAGCCGCAGCGGCTCAAGGAGACGATCGAACTGCTGAAGGAGACGGATATCCTCGTTTTCGACGACATCGGTGCGGAGAATCTGAACGCGTGGGCGCGCGATCATGTGCTCGGCACGATTCTGAACTACCGCATGAACCGCAAGCCGACTTTTTTTACGAGCAATTACGATCTCGACGCGCTGGAGCAGCATTTCAGCTTTACGCAGCGAGAGGGAGAAGATTTGTACAAGGGGCAGCGGATCATGGACCGCATCCGTCCGTTTGTCGAACCGGTGGCGGTGAACGGGTTCAATAAGCGCGGCAAGATGTGACCGGTGCGGGGAGCATGGAATGGTTAACGATTCACCGAACGGGAACGGAAAAAGGAAACCAAAAAAGCTGTCCCGCGGGAGCCGGACGCTCCGCCGCAGGACAGCTTTATTCGCAAATATGAACGGATCGGATCCGTCGCGCGGCCCGTGATGTCCGGTCAGGCGCTCCAGGTGACGCCGCAGTTCGCGGTCACGTGCGCGGCGATCCGTCAGCGGCTCACATCATGCTGAAAATCGTCGCCAGGATGGATACGACCAGGACGAATCCGAACATCGCCATGAACCCATTCGCAACATCGGCGAAATCGTTGCGAGGTTCTTCGTTCACATGAAGTTCGGGATTGTAAGATGGTTGCTCGTTCATAGCGGTAGACCTCCTGTACAGCTTCTATGCGTATAGTATACCCAAACCGCCGGACGGGTGTAAAGGCGAATTCGTGACAAAATGGCAACAGTTTGCGCATCGGCGGTTCGTCTGACGGGGAAAAATATGACGAGCGCGTTATGCGTCATTTAATTTTTCCGGCCGGTTGTGATATACTGTGATGTGAAGTAAGTAACTGAGGAAAAGTATCATCTGTTATCGCGATGAAGGAGGAAAGACAATGGCAATTGTAGATGTAACGGATCAATCGTTCAAGAACGAAGTGGAGACTTCGGGAACCGTGCTCGTCGATTTCTGGGCGCCCTGGTGCGGACCTTGCAAAATGATCGCTCCGGTATTGGAAGAGCTGGATAAAGAAATGTCCGATAAACTGAAGATCGTCAAAGTGAACGTCGATGTGAATCCGGATACGGCGGCACGCTTCGGCGTGATGAGCATACCGACGCTGATCGTTTTCAAAGACGGACAACCGGTGGATAAAGTGGTCGGTTTTCAGCCGAAGGATTCTCTGAAGAACATGTTGTCCCGCCACGTTTGATGAGTTTGATTGATGCGTTGATGAATGACGGTTCATCGGACCGATACGCTGGTTTCCTTCGCGGAGATCAGCGTTTTTTCGCTTAGGGGAGGCGGATTTCATGACACGGGATACGATCAGGCAGAAGCTGGCGCTCTTGCCCGACAAGCCGGGCTGCTATCTGATGAAAAACGAGGCCGGAGAGGTTATCTACGTCGGCAAGGCGAAAGTGCTGAAAAATCGCGTGCGTTCCTATTTCACCGGCAGTCATGATGCGAAAACAACCAGGCTTCTGCAGGAAATTCGCGATTTTGAATACATCGTGACCGCGAACAACGCGGAGGCTTTGATCCTGGAATGCAATCTGATCAAAAAGTACAAGCCGCGCTTCAATGTCTTGCTCAAGGACGACAAGTCTTTTCCTTACATTATGATTACAAATGAAGAGCATCCGCGGCTGGTGGTGACGCGAAAAGTTCAGAAGGGCAAAGGAAAATATTTCGGACCGTATCCGAATGCGTTCGCCGCGCAACAGACGAAAAAACTTTTGGACCGGCTGTATCCGCTTCGCAAATGCAACACATTGCCGGATCGCGTCTGCCTTTATTATCATCTCGGCCAATGCGTCGCGCCTTGCGAATACGAGGTGCCGCCCGCCGAATACGAACGGATGATTCAGGAGATCGGCCGGTTTCTGAGCGGGCATCAGGACAGCGTGAAGCGGGAACTGCATGAGAAGATGGTCGCCGCCGCCGAGCAGCTTGAATTTGAACGCGCCAAGGAATACCGCGATCTGATCGCCGCCATCGATGCGCTTGCCGAGAAGCAGAGCATTACGACGACCGATTCCGTCGACCGCGACGTTTTCGGATACGCGGTGGACAAGGGATGGCTGGGCGTCACGATTTTGTATTACCGCCAGGGCAAGATGATCGGCCGCCACGCGGCGACGATTCCGTTCTACGGGGAGGCGGAGGAAGATTTTCTGTCCTACGTCGCGCAGTATTATCACGAGCAGGCGGCGTTGCCCAGGGAAATTCTTCTGCCGAGCCTGTCCGGCGAATATGCGGAGAGCGTTCAGTCGATGAGCGAATGGCTCGGCGTCAAAGTGTTCATGCCGCAGCGCGGCGTGAAGCGGAAGACGGTGGAGATGGCGATCGACAACGCGCGCATTCTGCTGCAGGAGAAGTTCCGCCTTATGGAGCAGGATGAGGAGCGGTCGGTGAAAGCCGCGGAGAATCTCGGCCGCCTGCTCGGCCTGGAAAGCGCGCGCCGCATCGAGGCGTTCGACAATTCGAACATTCACGGCACCGACGCCGTTTCCGCGATGGTCGTGTTCGTGGACGGAAAACCGGACCGCAGCGGCTACCGCAAATACAGGGTGAAGACCGTCGAAGGGGCGGATGACTACGAGACGATGCGGGAGGTGATCCGGCGCCGCTATGTGCGCGTGCTGAGAGAGAATTTACCGTTGCCCGATCTGATCGTGGTGGACGGGGGCAAGGGACAGATTTCGGCGGCGACCGATGTGCTGGAAAACGAGCTGGGCTTGTTCATCCCCGTTTGCGGGCTGGTCAAAGACGACAAGCATCGCACTTCCCAGCTGATGGCGGGCGATCCGCCGCAGATCATTCCGCTGTCGCGCGACAGCAAGGAGTTCTATTTGCTGCAGCGCATTCAGGATGAAGTGCACAGGTTCGCCGTTTCCTATCATCGGCAGGTGCGCGCCAAGTCGATGATCGCCTCGCAGCTGGACGCCATTCCGGGAATCGGCGAGAAGCGGCGCATGGCGCTGCTCAAGCATTTCGGCTCGCTGAAGAGGATCAAGGAAGCGAGCGTGGAAGATTTCCGGCCGCTTCGGATCGGGGAAAAGCTGGCCCGTCAGATTCTCGACGCGCTGAATGCGCAGGACGGAGGCGATTCGGACGCGAGGTCATCGGACGGGCATGAATCGAATGGGACGCCTGAAATCGTCAGGCCGGATGAGCAGAGTTAACGGGAATCGGATCGCCGTCAGTCGAAACGGAGAACCGGCGGACCGATCCCGGTCGCTGTGGGGCGCGGCGTGCCGAGCCGGGCAAACAGCTGCGCGACGAACCACGGCAACGCGATGTAGAAGAGAGCCGCGGCCACGCCGATCGGGCCGGCGGAGGCGACTTCAAATCCCATCAACACGCTGTCTACGACCGCATGGGCGAAAACGGCGGCCGCGAAGCCGAATTTGATGAAAATGTATCCGAACACGATGCCGATAACGGTCACCTCCACGAATCTGGTGTACACCGGATAGACCGGATAGGAGGTGTGCCCGAGCGCCCAGATCATGGAGGAGATGAGCACCGCGGGGAACGTCGATCGCAGCAGTTTGCGGAGAATCGAGACGGCAAACAGCCGGTAGACGATCTCCTCGGTGATCGCGGCCGCCCATGCGGTGAGCGGCATGAGAAGCGGCCACAGCATGTTGTCCGTGGAAAGTTCCGGGTCCGGAATCCACCAGACATAAAACGATGATTCGGCGATCGTGAAAATAAGCGTCTGCAGAGCCAGGATGAAGATCGCGAAGCCGTAGCCTTGCGCGGCGGAAGAACGCCATTCCTCCGGCGTTGCGGGCGCGAGGGGGCGACGCATGCCGTCGCGCTGCCATAGCACTTTGCCGCCCAGGTAGGACATGAGTACCGTCGTGCGGAAGACTGCCGTGACGATCAAACCGAACGCCAGCTCGAACGCGAGCATTCCCGCGCTCAAGTCCGTCAGTTCGATCGGCGGGACGTAGTTCGGCAGCGTGTTCATGTAGTGGATGGCTTCAATGACGATGACCGCGCCGATCAGGATAAATCCGTCCGTCCACCGGATCGTCCGATGATGCATAATCGCGACGACCGCGCCCGCTGCCGCCATCAATACGGAGATCCAAAGCGAGATGCGGATGAACCATCCCGAGCGCCGATCCTGCTCCGTCAGCCATTCCATGAACGATTCCGGCGGGACGAATGTGCTTCGGTAAGACACGGCCTGACCGCCGGCGACGCGGACGGCCGCAGTTCGGTAAGCTTCTCCGATCCGGTCATCCCGCTGCCCGTAGCTGACCAGGAATGAACCGTCCGTCAGCGGCCGGACGGAAACCGACGCTTCGCGCAGATCGCCCGGCCTCTGTGTGCGAAGATAATCGTCGGCCGTCCGGCGCGCGGCCGTCTCGTCGCCTTGCCCTGCCGTTTTCGGCGGCGGGTCGGACTGCACGCTCCAACCGGAGACGATTCCTTCGTAGCGATGGACGTGCGCCGCGTATCGATGCGTCTTTTCCCCGTCGGTCAGTTCCAGTTCCACGCGATAATAGTCCAGCGGATAGGCCGGGTCGTACCGTTCGGCGTACTCGCTCAGCAGTTTTTCCTTTTGCAGGTAGGCGATGATCGCTTTGTCGACTTCGTAGGTGACCGCGTACTTCACCCGCGAAAGGTCGAGTCCGAAGTGCGCCGCCGCCGCTTCCGCCGCTTCCCGCTTCGACAATGTTCCGTCTTTCAACGGCAAAGGGTTGTTGTTCCATAAAAAATAGACCAAACATAACGGTATTCCGAACCATAGAACGAATCGTCTGAAAGTGCGCCGTTCGTACGGCATGCCGCTTCTGTTCATCAACAGTTTCACCAACGGTTCTGTTCCTCTCTGTTTAGATTTCCGGTTCCAAGTGGTGACGACGGGTATTGTTTTAAATTGCCATGTACATGGAAAAGGGTAACCTTCAGAATTCGGTGCCGCGTACATGCTGAGGCTAACCATTTTGGAATCCCGGTTTCACGTGCACGAAAAGGGCAACCTTCCGCGGTTCCGGTATAACATTTCGTGCGCAGGGAAAGATCATTGTAAGGCGCCCCTATGTTCGTTCTTATGCCTGTTGCGCAGATGCAGCTTGTTCATCATTCATAGAGGAGAACGGTGCGGGTGCACCCGTTGTTGCACGATGGTGCATGTTTCTGCGCATTGCTCTTCATAGTGCGTGGACACGGTTCGGGAGCACCAATTGCCCACGTTACTGCGCAATTGCTCCGTCTTCATAGCGCGGACAAAGATCATCGTCACGCGTTCCCTTATGGCGCTTGTTAGTCACATTTCTGCATCATGCGCCGTCGTTTATGCCGCATGAACGTTCGCCGTTCAGGCGCATCCATTATGCGTTCATTGCGCCGCTCTTATTCCCCGTTCGTCCTATCGCCCCAACCATCATGGCGACGGTCGAAATATTGCTCGCGACCGTATTCTTCGCGTCTCTTGGAAAAGAAATCGATGACGTTGTCCAGTCTGGCTTCTATCCACGGCACGATGTCTCCGTTAAGGCGATAGATGAGCGATGTGGTGCGGATGGTCTGCTCTAGTTCGCGGACGTTGAGCGCGGTGAGCCCGTTATCCCGCAGCAGCTGCGGACGCAGGTAAGAGTTCGGCAACAGGGTGACGGCATTGCAGGTGGATGTAAGTCGAATGATCGCCTCAAAGGAGTCGATCTCCATTTTGATCTCCGGCACAATGCGGTATTTCGTGAACAGTTCGTCTACTAATATACGATACCAGGTACCTTTTGAGAACAGAATCATCGGGACGCCGTGCAGCGCCGCTACGGTCAACGGGGTTTCGCGGGTCAGCGGGTGATCGCTCGGCACGACGAGCATGAGATGGTCGTCAAACAGCGGAACGCAAGCCATCCCGGGTTCCTCGATCCGCGAAGCGACAAGTCCGAGATGCGCCCGCTGTTCGCGGACGAACGTTACGACTTCGTGCGTCTTGCCGGTGATCGTCTGGATATCGAGCGCCGGATCGTGCTGAATGAACAGGGAGATCAGATCGGGAAGCGACGACTGCAAGGTGGTGAGGCTGGCGCTGATGGTGACGGCTTTCCTCGTGGTCGACTGGTATTGCATCAGTTCCCGGATATATCGCTTGTGCAGTTCGCGCAACTGCAGCGCGTATTGATACGTCATTTTGCCGGCGGCCGTCAGTTCCAGACGCTTGCCCAAACGGACGAACAGCTGAACGCCCAGCGTCTGTTCGAGTTTTTTCAATTTGCGGGACAGGGCGGGCTGGGAGATGTTCAGCGCCTGGGAAGCGCGGTTGATGCTCGAATGTTCGACGACGGAGGCGAACATCTCGATCCACTCGTTCATACGGAAGCTCCTTTCGATGGGGTGTTGTCGAATGCTCAAGGCTTATACCAGAAGCATGTTCATATGCCGGCATGTTCAAAGCCATACAATATGGTCGGGCTTGCACACCGCGCCTTGATCGCATCGCCTTCGGTCATGGATCAACAGCACGTTCTCTTATGCATGGATGTTATAAGAACATATAGATATCTTGCATTTCCATTATAAGCGAAATAGGAGTATCATTAGAATTGTCACATAATGTTCATGATTATTGCCGTTACACGCCGCATCGAGGTGATTTGTATCGCTGGCTGAACGAAATGTTCAAGTTGACCGTCTGTGCGGCGAGCGTTACAATGATGCATGGTGCTGGTGTGTACATAGCTCACGAGCTGTTGAAAGCCTCATCATGATCGATATGGCCGAAGATGACGATGATTATGGAAACGGGGGACAAAGGTTAAATGAAAATCAATTACTATGTGTACCGCAAGATTCATTCATTGCTCGGCGTGATCCCGATCGGCGCGTTTCTGATCGAGCACCTGATCACCAACTATGAAGCGCACAACAACGGACATGAAGCGTACGTGCGTGCCGTAGAATGGCTGCAGAGCTTGCCGCTCGTATTCTTCCTGGAACTGTTCGGCATCTGGCTGCCTCTTCTGTATCACGGCGTGTACGGGCTGTATATGGCGTACCAATCCCGCAACAACGTGACGCGATACGGATATTTCCGCAACTGGATGTTCCTGTTGCAACGGGTTACCGGTGTGATTACCTTCATCTTCATCGTCTGGCACGTGTTTGAGACGCGCGTGCAGGTGGCGCTCGGGAACGTGGAGCATACCGAACTCGGCGTTCTGATGCACGATCTGGTGCAAGATCCGCTCGTGCTGACGGCGTACATCATCGGTCTCATCGCAGCTTCCTTCCATTTTACGAACGGTTTGTGGTCGTTCCTGGTCAGCTGGGGGATCACCGTCGGACCGAAGTCGCAAAAGATTTCGACGGTCGTTTGCATGGTTCTGTTTGTTGTGATGAGCGTGATGTTCGTACAAGCGATCACCGCGTTTGCGGATCCGCAGTTTGCTGAACTACCTCAGGGGGTGTAATCCAATGGCAACGATGAACGCAATAGTCGTAGGCGGCGGTCTGGCCGGCCTTATGGCCACGATCAAGCTCGCGGAAGCAGGCGTGAACGTGAAACTGTTTTCTTTTGTTCCGGTAAAACGCTCTCACTCCGTGTGCGCGCAAGGCGGCATCAACGGTGCTGTGAATACAAAAGGCGAAGGCGACTCGCCTTGGGAACATTTTGACGATACGATATACGGCGGCGACTTCCTCGCCAACCAGCCGCCAGTAAAGGCGATGTGCGAAGCGGCTCCAGGCATCATCCATCTGATGGACCGGATGGGCGTCATGTTCAACCGCACGCCGGAAGGATTGCTGGATTTCCGTCGTTTCGGCGGCACGAAATATCACCGTACGGCTTACGCAGGGGCGACGACCGGTCAACAGCTTCTTTACGCGCTCGACGAGCAGGTGCGCCGTCATGAGGTGGCCGGACTCGTCACGAAGTTCGAGCATTGGGAGTTTATTTCCGCAGTCATCGATGAGCAGGGCATCTGCCGCGGCATCATCGCGCAGGATCTGCGCAGCATGGAGATTCGCGATTTTCGCGCGGACGCCGTCATTTTGGCGACGGGCGGTCCTGGCATCATTTTCGGTAAGACGACGAACTCCGTCATCAATACTGGAACGGCGGCAAGCGCGGTTTATCAGCAGGGCGTTTACTACGCGAACGGGGAATTCATTCAGATTCACCCGACGGCGATCCCGGGCGACGACAAGCTGCGCCTGATGTCCGAATCGGCACGCGGCGAAGGCGGCCGCATCTGGACGTACAAGGACGGAAAGCCGTGGTATTTCCTCGAAGAAAAATATCCGGCTTACGGCAACCTCGTGCCGCGGGATATTGCGACGCGCGAAATTTTCCATGTGTGCGTCGACCTGAAGCTCGGCATTAACGGCGAGAACATGGTGTACCTCGACCTGTCGCATAAAGATCCGAAGGAACTCGACGTCAAGCTGGGCGGCATCATCGAGATTTATGAGAAATTCGTCGGCGACGACCCGCGCAAAATTCCGATGAAGATCTTCCCGGCCGTTCACTATTCGATGGGCGGTCTGTGGATCGACTACAACCATATGACCAATATCCCGGGTCTGTTCGCGGCTGGCGAATGCGACTACCAATATCACGGCGCGAACCGTCTCGGCGCAAACTCGCTGCTGTCGGCGATCTTCGGCGGCATGGTGGCGGGACCGAAGGCCGTCGAATACATGAAGAACCTGAACCGTTCGGCGGAAGATGTGTCGAGCACGGTGTTCGAACAGGAGAAGAAAAAACGCGTCGAGCAATTCGAAGCGATTCTGAAGATGGACGGCAACGAGAACGCTTATAACCTTCACAAAGAGCTCGGCGAAGTGATGACGAACAACATGACGGTCGTTCGCTACAACAAGCGCCTGCAGGAGACGATCGACAAGATCAAGGAACTGAAGGAGCGCTACAAGAAGATCAACGTAAATGACCGTTCGCGCTGGTCGAACCAAAGCGCATCGTTCATCCGCCAGCTCTGGAACATGTTCGAACTTGCAGAAGCGATGACGATGGGCGCGCTGCTCCGCAACGAAAGCCGCGGCGCGCATTACAAGCCTGAGTTCCCGGAACGCGATGACCAAAACTTCCTGAAGACGACGATCGCGACCTATACGCCGGAGGGACCGAAGATCAGTTATGAAGATGTGGATATCTCCCTAATCCCTCCTCGCAAACGGGACTACACAACTGACAAGAAAAAAGGAGGGAACTGATCGTGGCGGAAACACTTACGGCGAACAAGACGATTCGTCTGATCATTACGCGGCAAGAATCAAGAGATTCCAAACCTTATACGGAAGAGTTCGAAATCCCGTATCGTCCGAACATGAACGTGATCGGCGCGCTGATGGAAATTCAGCGCAATCCGGTGAACGCCAAGGGCGAGAAGACGACCCCCGTCGTCTGGGAATCGAACTGTCTTGAAGAAGTGTGCGGCGCTTGTTCGATGGTCATCAACGGTAAGCCGCGCCAGGCGTGCACGGCGCTCATCGATAAGCTGGAGCAGCCGATCCGCGTGGCGCCGATGAAGACGTTCCCCGTGCTGCGCGACCTGATCGTCGACCGCAGCCGCATGTTCGAAGCGCTCAAGAAAGTGAAGGCGTGGATTCCGATCGACGGAACGTACGATCTCGGTCCCGGTCCGCGCATGCCGGAATCGAGAAGACGCTGGGCGTATGAACTGTCGAAGTGCATGACGTGCGGCGTCTGCATGGAGGCTTGTCCGAATGTGAACGATCGCTCCAGCTTCATCGGTCCGTTTGCGATTTCGCAGGTGCGTCTCTTTAACGCGCATCCGACGGGCGAGATGAACAAGGAAGAACGTCTCGAAGCGCTGATGGCGGAAGGCGGCATCGAGGGATGCGGCAACTCGCAAAACTGCGTCCAATCGTGTCCGAAAGGCATTCCGCTGACGACTTCGATCGCGGCGATCAACGGCGAGACGACGAGATATCTCTTCAAGAAATGGTTCACGATGTAACGATACAGCGTTTCAGATAACGGTTAACGGAACTTATCGTGATATGAATACCGGTTCCTCTATGGCTTAACGCCATGGGGAACCGGTTTTTTTATTCGCTTAGTCCGATTCGCGGCGGACCTGACCTCGATCGGCATGAACAAGGTATTGCGCAATGCCGGTGTATCGGGCGGATTGGATGACATATTGGATATTGGAGGATGAGCTGACATGTTGGACAGAATAATTGACGTATCGGACAGACGTTATGACGGATCGGACAAACGGGATGACGGATAAGACGAATGAGGCTGATGAGACGAGGAATCGTTGATAATTGAAGCCGGATAGGTTTATGATCGTGAAATGACAGAAGAAATATCATTAATCTTACATATCCGATCAACTAGTTCGATTCATGTGACGCACAAAATTGAAATAAAATCTAACATAAACCTAACATTTCGTTGATGTTTGGTCGTTCGATCATTATAATATAAGAATAAAAAATTTTCGCGTGAATAAAAATGATAAATTTTATTTATCATACCGATAAGAGAGGTGACCGTTATTGAATCTGAATCAACTGGAAACATTGATGGCAATCTCGAAGACGATGAGTTTTCGCAAAGCGGGCGAGATGCTGAATCTGACTCAACCGGCGGTGTCCGCGCAGATCAAAAGTTTGGAGGAAGAATTCGGAACCGTACTGATCGACCGCAGTCAGCCGGTAACCTTGACCGATAGCGGGAAATTGTTTTTGGAACACGCGGAGAAGATTCTCAACATCGTGAAGGAATTAAAACAGCGATTGGCCGATCTGAACAACGTCCCGCAGGGACATATCCATCTTGGAACGACCAGCTCGATCGCGATGCAAATTTTGCCGAGAATCTTATCCTATTTTCAAAACCAGTACCCGCTGATCAAGATCACCATCCACTCCATGCCTTCTTCCCTGATTATGGACAGCGTCAATAACGGAACCATCGATATCGGGATCGCCTACTTGTTTGATAGTTATCCGAACCTGGAGACGTCGGTGCTTTATTACGATTCATTTGATCTCGTCGTGTCACCGCATCATCATTTGGCTTCCTGCACTCATACATCGATCGAAAATCTTCGGGACATTCCTTTTGTCATGCTGACCGCGGATACGGCGGCGCGGCGATTTATCGATCAGGTATTCGGCAGGCTGAACATCCAGCCCAACATCATCATGGAGGTGTCCAGCAGCGAGGAAGTGAAACGGATGGTCGAGCTGAATCTCGGCGCGTCGATCATCTCGAATCTTTCCGCTGCCAAAGAAATTAAACAGGGCACGCTCTGCATGGTGAAGGTGCCCGAGCTTGAGATTGCCCACCCGGTCGGAGTAGTATATAAATCAGGAAGATATATCAACACCGCGATGCAGCAGTTGTTGAAGGATCTGAAAGGCATGTCGGAGACCGAATTTCTTGGAGATGACAGGAGACTTGAAGGAGGACCAAATGAAATTTGACTTTCACACGCACCATTGGCGATGCGGTCACGCGGAAGGTTCGATCCGCGATTATATCGAGGCGGCGATCGAACGCGGTCTGGATATGATCGGCATATCGGATCATTCCCCCTACTTCGGAAGCGATGAGGATCATCCTCATCCGGGAGTGGCGATGTCGGCCAGCGAGTTCCCGAATTACGTTCGCGAGGTGCTGGAGCTGAAGAAGGAGTATGCGGGCAAGATTGAAGTGCTGCTCGGCGTGGAGTCGGATTTTTTCCCTGAGCATCTGGAAGCGTACAAGCGCCGGTACGCCGCGTATCCGTTTGATTACATCATCGGTTCCGTTCATCAGTCGGACGGGGTCAGCATCTTCAACAAGAACCGCTGGAACAACCTGACCAAACAGCAACAGAAGGAGCAGAAAGACCGTTATCTCGAGCTGGTCGCACAATCGGCCAAAAGCGGCATGTTCGATATTCTCGGCCATATCGACGCGATGAAAGCAAATTATCCCGCTTTCAGCGACATTCAGACGGAAGCGGTGGACCGGACGCTGAAGATCATCGCCGAGTGCGACATCGCGATCGAGATCAACACATCGGGCAAAACGAAGCTCGTGGGCGGCTGGTATCCGTCCGACGACATTCTGGAGAGAGCGCTGCACTACGGCGTCAAGGTGACGTTCGGTTCGGATGCCCATGTGCCGTCACGCGTGGCCGACGAATGGGAACTGGCGCGGCAAAGATTGCTTGAGATCGGCTATAAGGAGTGGGCGTATTTTCGGGCGCGCAAACGCTACATGGCCAGCCTCTAGATCCCGCGTGAAACAGCCGTAAGAAAAAAGCGACCTGCCAACGGGGCAGGTCGAATTATTATATGATTAAAAAGGGGGTCTTGATTTATATCTTAAATCCTTTACTTTATAGGACTGTTTCAGAAATATTTCATTTTTGTAACAAAAGTAGCGATATAGCTTCATCATTTGGCATATACACTGAAGTTTTATTCAGTTATAATATAAAGGTCGACATATTCTGACATTTTCGAAATGAGGTTTTCGGTAATGAAGGCAGAACATATCAACCCTTTTCTGGAATCGGCGCGTGTCGTGATCGAGCAGGTGGTGAACGTGAAACCGACCATGGGGCAACTCGGCATCAAGGACGTCAAGTTCATCGACAAATATGTCTGGATACAGATCGGAATATCCGGTCACATGAACGGGGATATCGTGTTCGGATTGCACGAGGACGTCGCGCTTCGGATCGTTTCCGCGATGATGGGAGGTTTTCAGATCACGGAGCTTGACGAGTTATCCAGAAGCGCCATTTCTGAACTGGGGAATATGATCAGCGGCAATGCTTCGATTCTTCTGTATAATCAGGGCGTGAAGATCGACATCACTCCGCCACAGGTTATTGTCAAGGAGAACGCAGGGAAGTTCGAGCAGAAGAAGGCGTTGACGATTCCGCTTCATATCGGTGACATCGGCGAATTGGATATTCAGGTGCTCGTTTCGTAATCATCCGACTGAATTGATGCCGTGCCATCCTATATCCATTTCGTGTTCCATCGTTCATCCATCTTAGGGATGCGGTTTTCCGCAGCATGGCAACGGCTCGGAATGCTCCGGTTACCGCGGCATAATCGCAAAGATGCGTGCGCAAACGAACGCGGCGATGAGGAAGCCTGAGGGCTTCTTTCTTTTTTGTCTTGGATGCGATATGCTTATGGACATAATGTATGTGAACGGGAGTTTGATACTATGGGAAAAGATCTTGCGGGCAAGGTCGTGTTCATCACAGGCGCCACCAGCGGCATCGGCGAGGAAACGGCCAAAGCGTTCGCGGCGCGGGGAGCGGTCGTCGTCGCCAGCGGCCGTTCCGCGGACAGGCTCGAGGCGCTTCGGGGCACCCTCGGCGGGCGAACGGCGGTCTACAGACTCGATGTGCGGGACGAACAGGCGGTGAGGTCGGTCATCGACGACGTCATCAGAACTTTGGGCGGCATCGACATCCTTGTCAACAACGCCGGTTACGGCATGTTCGGCGACATCGGCAAGATGGATCTCGGAGCGATCGAAGACATGCTGGATACGAACGTGATGGGAGTGATCCGCTGCACGAAGGCGGTGCTCCCCCATATGTTGGCGAGACGTTCGGGTCACATTATCAATATCGCGTCCATCGCGGGCAAAGTTCCGACCGCGAAGTCGGCCGCGTACACGGCAACCAAACATGCGGTGCACGGTTTTACCCACGCGCTGCGGATGGAACTTCGCGGCAGCGGAGTGATGGTGTCGGCGGTGAATCCCGGTCCCGTGAAGACGGCATTCTTCACGATCGCCGATCCGAGCGGTCAATATTTGGAGCGGGTGGGCAAGTACGCCATAACGGCGGACCGGGTCGCCAAAGCGATCGTGCGCCTGGCGGAAAAGCCGCGCATGGAAGTGGACGTTCCCCGATTCCTCGGCGCTGGAGCGCAAATGTACAGGGCGTTTCCGCGGCTTCTCGACCGCATGCTGCACCTTTTGACGGATCGCAAATAACACGGGAGCGCCACAGGAGGTTGTGTGTCTTATGGATGCGAATATCGGAGCCGATCAGGCTGCCGGGGAACTGCTCATCGAGAAGCGGCGTGTGCGACCGCCCGGAAGGGGAGTTCATGCGTATCTGGTCACCTATCGCAGTCAGGGGCTGGCCGTGCAGGGATATTACATGCGTCCGTCCGCGCCGGGCGTTTATCCGACGATGGTATACTGCCGCGGCGGCATCGGGCGCGTCGGCATGGTGACGCTGGAACGCATCTTGCCGGCCGCCACCCGGGGATTCGCGGTATTCGCGCCTTTCTATCGCGGGACGTGCGGCGCGGAAGGCAGGGATGAATTCGGCGGCGCCGACCGCCACGACGTGTATGCGGGAATCAAGCTGCTGCGCAGCTTCGAGAATACGTCGCAGGAGCCGACGGTGGTGGTCGGATTCTCGCGCGGTTCGATCAATGCGATGCTGGCCGCACGGGACTGTCCGGAGGTCGGAGGAGCGGTCGTCTGGTGCGGCGTGAGCGATCTGCTGCTCACTTACGAAGAGCGCGTCGATCTCAGGCGCATGCTGCGGCGTGTCGTCGGCCATCCGGTGAAAAACCGAGATCGGTATGAGGAGCGGTCGCCGCTCTATTGGATCGATTCGGTTCGCACGCCGGTGCTCATCATGCACAGCAACCTGGACGAGAATGTGAGCATGCGTCACGCGGCGCGGCTGGCGAAAGCGATGGAAGAGAAGGGACTGCCGCATGAACTGGTGATCTATGACGGACAGCCGCATCGGTTCTCTCCGGAAATGCTGGAAAAGGCTTGGGACGATATCGTGAAGTGGACGCGGAACGTTGTCCGCAACGGATGACATGGAGGAGGCAGATGATGACAGGCTTTGAAGCGATGAATATTGCGGAAGATTTGCTGGGCGTGTTGCGCGAGGAAGGAATCGAACAGCCGACGCCGGTGCAGCGGTCGGCGATCCCGGTTGTGTCGGAGGGCCGCGATGCGGTCATCCGGTCGCATACCGGAACGGGCAAGACGCTCGCATATTTGCTTCCGATCATGAATAAATTGGACGCGCAGCTTGACGCCGTGCAGGCCGTCGTGATCGCCCCGACGCAGGAACTGGCGATGCAGATCGTCCGCGTGGCGGAGAAGCTTGGCCGTCCGCGGGGCATCCGCTCCCTTGCGCTGATCGGCGGGGCATCCCTCAAACGCCAGGTGGAAAAGCTGAAGCTGCATCCGCAGATCGTGGCGGGTACACCCGGACGTCTGCTGGAACTGTTGGAGATGCGAAAGCTGAAGCTGCATCAGACGAAGACGATTGTGGCGGATGAAGTGGATCAACTGTTCAAACTCGGCGATGTGTCGACGGTGGAGCGCATTCTGAAGGCGGCGCTGCGCGATCGTCAGATTATTTTTGTTTCGGCGACGATCCCGAAGCAACTGGAAGAAGTGATCGACCGCTGGATGAATGAACCGGTGCGCATCGATGAGGCGGGGGAAGAACGGACCGTTTCGACGGTGGAACATGTGTATTTTGTCTGCGAACCGAGGAAACGAACGGATCTTGCGATCCGCCTCGTTCGGCATTACGCCCCCCGCGCGGCGCTCATGTTCGTCTCGCACACCGATCGGATCGCGGAGGTGACGGAGAAACTGAGGTTTCACGGCATTCCCGCCGGTTCGCTTTACGGCGATCAGCCGAAACTCGAACGAACGGTCATGCTGGACAAGCTGCAAAGCGGCGAACTGCGGGTGCTTGTCGCCACGGATCTCGCCGCGCGCGGTCTGGACATTCCCCATCTGTCGCACGTATTTTCGTACCATCCGGCTCCGGATGCGGATTCTTACGTCCATCGCGCGGGCAGAACCGGACGGATGGGACGGCAAGGAACGTCGGTGACGATCGTGACGCCGGATGAACGGTTTATTATGGAAAAATTCGAAAAGCAGCTCGGGATTCGCATCGCCCGGAAGGAGCTGTATTTCGGCCGGATCGTCGATCCGGAGAAGAAGCGGATCATGAAAGAGACGCAAAGGAGGTCGGCGCAGGCGAGAGCGCCGGGCGCGAAAGCGGCCAAAGCCGCGGACGTCCGTCCGAAGAAAAAGAGCAGGAAGCAGGACAAAAATAAGGGCGCGCCGCGATGGCTGAAAGAGAAAATGAAGGAGAACATGTAGCGGGCGGACGATCCGCGCGCAAATAAACCGGGGATGACGGCGGTCGGTTTGCGATTCCGTCATCCCCGGAGTGTTTTTGGCGAATACATAGACTTGGAGCTGATGAAATCTATACGGATCATTCCGGAGAGATCTGAATGATTTCAGTTGCCGTCCGGTCCGTCGCGCAGGACGAATGTTTCAAACACGTGTTTGACGCCTTCCTCGTTATTGGAAAGCGTCACGTAATCGGCCACGTCTTTCAACGGCTGCACGGCGTTGCCCATCGCCACTCCGAAGCCTGCCGCCTGCAGCATATCCACGTCGTTCCAACTGTCGCCGATCGCCATCACCGATTCCATCGGGCAACCGAATCGTTCCGCGAGCACCCGCAACGCATGCCCCTTCGTGCCTTCGGGATGGATGAATTCCAGAAAGTTCGGCTTCGATTTTGTGATATGAACGATGTCGCCGAACCATTGTTCGAACATCGGTTTCAGCGCGTCAAGTCGCGCGGGATCGTCGATAATGATGATTTTGTTCTGCGGCAGCGCGGCGAGTTTCCGGAGGTTCGGTTCGATTGTGTAAGAAACTTTGGATATTGCACAATAATCGAGCAATTTTTGATTGATCTTTTTGGCAAATAATATATCATTGTGGTATGCTTGAATATGCAGGTCATGCCGGTCGCAATAGGCGAACAACGCCTCCGCGACGTCGGCCGGAACATGCCGTTCGTAGAGAACGGTTTCATCCAGCGCGGTTTTGACCAATGATCCTTGATAGGTGATGAGCGGAACGTTGAGCTCCAGTTGTTTGGCGACGGCTTGCGCCGACGCATACATTCGGCCTGTTGCCAGCGTTACGTGCACTCCTTGTTTGGTCGCGCGGCGTATGACGTCGATCGTGCCGGGAGTGATGCGTTTGTCATCGGTGATGAGTGTGTCGTCGATGTCGATTGCGATGAGTTTAAACATGGTTTTCTCCTTTTGTACCTTTTGATTTCTTCTCGTATGAATATTCATATTGTAACATATTTTCAAGTAGCGGACCTATCGATTCTATTGCAGGAGTTGAAAAGCCGGATGCACAAAGTCATGAAGGCAGTGAAGGAATGGGGCGTCAGCCTGATCATCGCGATAGCCATCGTTTTGTTCATTTTTACATTCATCGCCCAGCCCGTAAAAGTGCCGACCGGTTCGATGGAGCCGACGGTGATGACGAACGATCTGCTCATTATGGAAAAGCTGAGCAAGTGGTGGCGGGACTATAAATTCGGCGACATTCTCGTTTTTTATCATAACCCGGACAATATGGGAGGGGAACTGTATCTCAAACGGCTGATCGGTCTGCCGGGGGATACGATCGAAGTGAGGAACGGCGTTTTGTACCGCAATGGCGAACGGGTGGAGGAGCCTTATTTGCACGGGCTTGTCATGAACGGTTCATACGGGCCGGTCGTCGTGCCGGAAGGCCACTACTTCTTCATGGGAGACAACCGCAACAGAAGCCATGACGCGCGCCGTTGGGTGAATACGTTTGTGCCGGTCGATGCGGTGAAAGGGAGAGCGTTTTTCCGCTACATGCCTCTGAACCGGTTCGGGTTCATCAAGTAGTGAATTGCCCGGCTTCATCTTGAATTCATATGAATGAGTGCGTACGGCAATATCTTGCCATTCAAATATAAATGCCCGATTAGAGCAATTCGGGCGCTTTTTTTCGCAGAAGAAAAGCCTGCAAACCCTGATTGCGAAGGTGTTGCAGGCTTTGGCGTTCATGCGGTTATTATATCAGCCGTTCTTTGCCGCTCAGTCAATTTTCATCACGCCGCCGGTGCTGGCCGATGTGACGAGCTTCGAATAGCGGGCCAGATAACCGGTCTTCACCTTTGGTTCGAAGCCTTTCCAGTTCGCTTTGCGGCGCTCCAGCTCTTCGTCGCTGATCATCAGCGTGATCTTGCGGTTGTTCATGTCGATCTCGATGATGTCGCCGTCTTCGACGAACGCGATCGGACCGCCTTCAGCCGCCTCCGGCGAAATATGTCCGATGCTGATGCCGCGGGTTGCTCCGGAGAACCGTCCGTCCGTGATCAGCCCGACCTTCGTGCCGAGGCCCATGCCGACGATCTGCGAAGTCGGCGCCAGCATTTCCGGCATGCCGGGTCCGCCCTTCGGGCCTTCGTAGCGGATGACGACGACATGTCCTTCCTTCACTTTGCCGCTCGCAATTCCAGCCAACGCTTCTTCCTGCGAATCGAAACAGATGGCCGGTCCTTTGTGGTAGCCGCCGACGGACGGGTCGACCGCCCCGACCTTGACGATGCTTCCGTTAGGCGCAAGGTTGCCGAACAGCACGGCAAGACCGCCGGTTTGGGAATGCGGATTGTCGATCGGACGGATGACATTCGTATCCTTGATTTCGCACCCTTCGACGTTTTCGCGGAGCGTCTTGCCGGTTACGGTGATGCATTCGCCGTGCAATGCGCCTTCTTTTTTCAGCAGTTCGTTCAGGATCGCGCTCACGCCGCCTGCCCGGTCCACGTCTTCGATATGATAGTCCGAAGCCGGGGCGATCTTCGCCAGATGGGGCACGCGGGCAGCGATCTCATTGATGCGTTCAAGCGGATAGTCGATGCCCGCTTCGTGGGCGATGGCGAGGGTGTGCAGAACGGTGTTGGTCGAACCGCCCATCGCCATGTCCAGCGCGAACGCGTTGTCGATCGCTTCGATCGTCACGATGTCGCGCGGCTTGAGGTCCATCTCGATCAGCTTCATCAACTGTTTCGCGGACTCTCTGACGAACTCTTTCCGCTTCGGATCGATGGCCAGGATCGTTCCGTTGCCCGGAAGCGCGAGACCCAACGCTTCGGCCAGACAGTTCATCGAGTTGGCCGTGAACATGCCGGAGCAGGAGCCGCACGACGGACAACCGTACAGTTCCAGTTCGCGCAGGCTGTTTTCATCGATCTTGCCGGATTGGAAAGCGCCGACGCCTTCGAATACGGATGTGAGCGAGATCGCGCGTCCGTCGCTCGTGCGTCCCGCCTTCATCGGACCGCCGCTGACGAAGATGGTCGGGATGTTGACGCGCAGCGCGCCCATCATCATACCCGGTGTGATTTTGTCGCAGTTCGGGATGCACACGAGACCGTCGAACCAGTGCGCGGACACGACGGTTTCCAGCGAATCGGCGATGATTTCGCGGCTAGGCAGGGAGTAGCGCATGCCGATATGCCCCATCGCGATGCCGTCGTCGACGCCGATCGTGTTAAATTCGAACGGCACGCCGCCTGCTTCGCGGATTGCTTCTTTGACGATCTCACCGAATTCCTGCAGGTGAACGTGACCGGGAATGATATCGATATATGAGTTGCATACGGCGATAAACGGTTTGTCGAAATCTTCTTCCTTCACCCCGGCTGCACGCAGCAAACTGCGGTGTGGCGCGCGGTCAAAGCCTTTTTTGATCATATCCGATCGCATCTTTTTCGCAGCCATTAGCTTCATTCCTCCAATAGATAGATTGACGCTTGGTTAAATGTCTCTATCAAGTTTATCACAATCGCGCATTTAGTGAAATAGAGGGAGGTTCTCGGACGACAATGGAAAAGGCGCGTCTTGCCGCGGGGGACGGATTGATCTTCATACTTCGGATGCCTGTCAGACGATGACGGGTGCGAATGTTTGCGAATCTTGCCGAGAAATAAAGTGAAACGAAGCGTCGGGCGTGTATAATGGAGATGGAATTGACGGATAAAAGAACGGGGCGGATGCGGCCGGCCGGATCGTCGGCAGGGCGGGAAGGCGCGGCATCCGGCCGATCATGATCCGATTTTTATCTTGGATGCAGGGGGATGTTGCGATGTACACATTGATAACGGGTGCCAATCGCGGTTTGGGACTGGCTCTCGCCAGGGTGGCCGTGGAGCGCGGACATACGGTGCTGGCGGGAACGAGATCGCTGGATAAGGGAATGGAGCAACTGCGCCGGCTGCAGGAAGAGGCGCCGGGCAAAGTCGTTCCGGTCGTCCTGGATGTGACGGATGAAGACAGCGTGAAGCGCGCGGCGCAGCAGGTGGCGGAACAATTCGGCAAGGTGGATGTGCTGATCAATAACGCCGCCATTCTGCTCGGAAGGGAGCAGACGATCGAAGAAGCGGACATGCGGCTGGTGGAGCAGTCGATGGATGTCAATCTGTACGGGCCGATGCGCGTCGTGAAGCATTTTTTGCCGCTTATGCGGAAGGCGGGCAAAGGGTTCATCATGAACATCAGTTCGGAGGCGGGCAGCTTCCACAGGGCGTACGGCAGGGATTACGCTTATTCGCTGTCGAAAGCGGCGCTGAATCTGTTCACGCAGCGGCTTTACGTGGATCTGAAGGAGACGGGCATCCGCGCGCTGGCCGTGCATCCGGGGTGGATGCGCACCGATATGGGCGGCCCTCACGCGCATCTCGATCCGAGGGAGTCGGCCGAGGCCATCATGGATCTGATTGAAGGAAAACGGGAAGCGGAAATTGCTCCTTTCGCCTTCGTTGATTACACGGGCAAGTCGTTCCCGATCTGATCCGGGAAAGACGAAGCGGAGAGGCGCGGCCGGCGGGGCGGTCCGTTCAGCCGCCGCGTTGCTGATCCTTACAAAAAATGCGCAGCTTTGGACCGCCGATTCGTCTGTTTTCCCAACAAACCAACCGATCATAACGGCGGAACAAACAAGACCGATGCGGGGATGCTCCCTGCATCGGTCTTTGTGTTATACGGCAAATTCTTTCCGGTTATTGTCCGTTTTCGAGATCCTTCACGCCGCGGTAGATCGTATCGAACAGATCCTCAAGATATTGCTCCTCGATGCAGGAGAAGGCGATGCGCAGATCCGTATCTCCCAGCGCGATGGTGCCGATGCCGTAGCGATCCAGAAGATGCGCCCGAAGCCTTTCGGCGTCGACGTTCTTCAGCTTCAGGCACATGAAGTAGCCGGAGTTGAACGGATAGTAGTCCCAAGCGTCGTCGTAACGGCCGCTGTCCAGCAGTTCCTTCACCTTGTTCGCGCGCCTTTTCATGATCGCGAATTTTTCCGCACGCTGTTCGGCGAACTGCGGCGCCTTCAGCGCATGAAGGATAAACGTCTGCGAAGGATGCGGGCCGCTGGAGATCGTCGCGCGGATGATGCCGAGCGTTTTCATTTCCAGTACGTCCAGCGCCGCGCGTTGCGCGTAGCCGTACGTGATGAAACCGACGCGGAATCCCCAGACGTACTCTTCTTTCGTCGCGCCGTCCACCTTGACCGCCAGCACGCGATCGTGCAGCCCGCACAGTTGCGAGAACAGCGACTCGCGCATCGAATTTTCGAAGAACAGGCCGAAGTAAGCGTCGTCGGTTACGGCGACGATGTTGATTCCCGCTTCGGCTCCGGCGCGAATCGCGGCTACGATCTCTTCGCCCTCTTCACGGTCCGGCGTATATCCCGTGGGATTGTTCGGGAAGTTCAGGATGACGACGACCTTGCCCTTGGCCTGGTGCGCAAGGATCGCTTCCTGCAATCCTTTGGCGTTGAAGCGGTTCCTGTCGTCGTACAGCGGGAAATTCACGAGTTTGGCGCCGCGCCGAACGGCGAAGGTCAATTCATAGTTTTCCCAGTTTTTGTCCGGATAGATGACGATGTCATCCGTGTCGACGAACAGATCGGCGACGATGCTCAGACCGTGGGTCAGCGCGTTCGTCACGATCGGCTGGCTGAACGTTTTGCCCGCAAGCTCCGGATTATCCTGCAGCATCTTTTGCTTCCACGCCTCGCGAAGTTCCGGTTTTCCCGCAGGCGGAGCATAGCTGTACAGATCTTTCGGGTCATAGGCGGATAATGTATCCTGAATGACCTTCAGATGCATCGGCTTGCCGTTCTCGGTCGCGATGCCGATCGTGGCGTTATATTTGTGCGCTTTTTTGCCCGCTTCGGCGGATTGGTTCAGGATGCCTTCCTTTGGAAAGTAGATTTTCTTGCCGAGTTCGGACAACATGGCGTATATGTTCGGCGCTTCAGTCTGCAAGGTCGCATTTAATGATACCGCTTGTGGATTCATAACCGTTCATCCTTCCGTAAGATTAAAATCCGTCAAAAGGTTTGATTGCGTAAGGTTGATTGAACACATCATGATCGTTCGAGAATGTCGGACGCGTGTTCGCGTCGCGGTCAAAGGCCGATCGATACGGCCATTCATGACAAAACAAGGATTATTATAACATCAACCGCCTGAGTAAGTCACTGAGGCTTATCATCTTTTGAATGCCATCAACATTTTTTATCACCGCATCGTACCGAGCGCCTCGCCCATTTTCACCCGCAGGTTGACCATCAGGTCGCTGCGCGGTTCGAATTTTCCGTTCTCAAACAGCAACACGACCGTGGAGCCGAACCGGAACATCGCCAGTTCGTCGCCTTTCATCAGTTCATCCTTAACCGGTTCGACGTATCGGATGCTGCTGACGTTCAGCGCGCCGACCTTTACGACGGCGACTTCGCCGGTCTGGCTTCTGATATATGTAATGAGCCGTTCGTTACGGCTCAACACGCGGCGAATGCGGCGCATCCCGTACTCGTTGACGGGGTATGTCTTGCCCGGAACATGCTCGCGTTCCACGACCTTTCCGCTGCAAGGCGCATGTATGCGATGGTAGTCGGACGGACTCAGATACAGCACGATAAAAAATCCGTGTTCGTAATTGACGGCGCGCGGAGAACGGTTCAGCAACTCTTCGAGCGTGTAATGCTGGCCTTTGACATTCATCAGCATGCCGTTTTCCAGATAACCGGCGCCGGTGACCAGGGCGTCGACTGGACTGACAACGGTATGTTCCCCGCCGTCGATCGGACGGCTTCCCGGTTTCAGACGACGCGTAAAAAATTCGTTTAACGATTCGTATTCGACAGGAGATTTTTCCGCTTCCTCGATCCGTATGTTGTAAGTCCGGATAAACCGGTTGATCAAACGTCTGCTGAAGCGGGAATCGGCGATGGCGCCGGCCGCGCGCGAGATGAATTTGCGTGAAGTTAATTCCGTCAACAGGCGAAACAATGATTTGAACAACATCCTCACCCCATAGCGCTATCTTGACATATTCGCATGACGGAATCAACCGTATTTGAAGGCGAGCGGCCGGGGCAGAGCGCTATGCGTGAAGATTCATGAGAAGGGAGCGCCCGTAGCTGATCGGCTGATGATACACGGCCGCCCACTCCTCCGTGAGTCCTCCCTCCTGAAAGCTGTATCGAAGATCGCGGCAATTGCATTCGATGAACATCGGAAATCCTTGCTCAGTGATGCCGATATCCAGTCCCACATCGGCGAGATTGGTCAGATGATGCCCGAGATGTTCCGCCACGCGCAATGCGAGCGTTTCGACATCGCGGCGGACGGCAAGCGGGTCCAGTTCAGGATGGGCATGCAGCAGATGTTCCAGCGTGTAGACCGTTCCGCCCTGCGCGACGTTGGTCACATACGCGTCGGCGGGCGCCGCCTTGCCGACGATTCCCGTGATCTGCCAGGCGCCGGTTCCGTCCCGCTGCACCGAAACGCGCAGGTCGAAAGGACGGTCCATGTACGTCGCCAGCGGAATGCGCTGCTGCACGAGATACCGTCTCCGATGGATGGCGCGCCTCAGCACCGACGGCAGGATGCTTTTGATCCGCACGCTGCGCCGGCGGCGCGGGCGGCGGCTCCGGTAACGCAGGCGCCAGCCGGCGCTTTGCTTCTGCAGCAGCATGATGCCGCGTCCGATGCTGCCGTTGGACGGTTTGATGATAAGGGAGTCGTAGCGCTTCATCATCGCCCGTATGCGCGCCGGCGTCGCGATGTGCGTTTCCGGAAGATGCGGTCTGAGCTGTTCGTTTTTCATCAGCAGCTGATGAATGAACCATTTGCTGTACCGGGTGTGCCGGTTGTAGAGATGGATACCCGCCTTGTGCAGCTCGGCCAATTTCCGTCTCGACTTGCGGTCAAGGTGGATCGCCCGGTTGTGGATGACGGCGGGGAGCGGAATGACGCGCTGCGTATAATGGCGGGTTTGCATGTCCGGCACGACCGCTTTGACCCGCAGATGTTTGACGGAAATATCGCGCAATTTGAAGTAGCAAACCCCGCAGTTCAGACGCATGGCAGCCAGTTCGTACAGATGAAGCGCTTCGTGCCGCGTTCTGCCTTTCATGATGCCGTTGCAGATGCGGTCATCCAACAGGACGCCGATCGTCGGTTGCTCCATGACAGATCCCTCGCTTTAGGTGCATGCTTCATTCAGCATATGTCCTGTTCGGGACGGACGTATGGATAGCTGTAATGGAGGTTCGTCTATTTTTCTCACGATACGCGCCGGACGGTTATACGATATTACAAACGCACATCGCGGAATGGGTCAAACCGCCCGTTCCGGCGGGCGATCCAAGTCACGCGGGAGGTGAATGCCGTGCGTCAACATATCGCCATCGTCACGCCCGGAACGTTCGCCGCGGCAACGGATCGCGCCAGTTCCGTCGAGCGGGTCGTCGCCGAGATGGCGGGCAGACTGCCGCAAGACCGGTTTCGCGTCACCGTGTACAGCGCGCGAACCGGCGGGGCGCCGCAGAAAGAAGTGGTCGGCGGGGTCGTTCACCGCAGGATCGGCGCGGCAAGCCGGGCATCGTACATGCGTCAGGTGATCCGGTCCTTGCGCCGCGAGAAGCCGGATCTGGTCCAGATCGACAACCGGCCTTACGCCGTGCGCATCGTCCGCCGCGGCTTGCCCGGTGTGCCGGTCATATTGTCGCTGCATTCGACGACGTTTGTCCGGCCGCACATTTACGGACAAAAAACGGTGCAGACGTTTCTGAACGCGGCGGATCGTATCATCGTCAACAGCAAGTTTCTGAAAGGGTGGCTGCGGACGCATTACAAATTGAAAGAGGACAGCGTTCACGTGTGCTATCCGGGGGTCGATGAAGATCGCTTCGCGGACAAATACACGGGCCGAGGCCGTGAACAGGCGGAGCAGCTGAGAGCGGAGTTGGGATATCGGGAGAAGAAGATCATTCTTTACATGGGACGCCTTATTCCGATCAAAGGCGTGCATCTCTTGCTGGACGCGATGCCGTCGGTCATCGCCCGGCACGATGATGCGGTGCTGGTCATATGCGGCAGCGCCAGATACGGTTCGGACCGGCTCACGCCGTATGTCAAGCGGCTGCACCGTCAGGGCAATACGATGCCCCGCCACGTCAGGTTCGTCCCGTTCGTGCCGCATTCTCTCGTTCCGCATTGGTATCAGGCGGCGGACGTCGCGGTGGTGCCGTCCGTCGGAGACGAGGCGTTCGGGCTGGTGAATGCGGAAGCGTTGGCTTGCGGAACGCCGGTCGTCGCCCTGCGGTCCGGGGGCATCGGCGAAATCATCGAGCACGGGATTAGCGGCCGGCTGATCGAGCCGCAGGGCGATCCGCATCGCATCGCGCAGCGGCTGGCGGACGAAATATGCGGGTTGCTGGACGACCGCGGCGAGCGGGAACGGTTGGGGCGCCGGGGGATGAGAATCGTTCAGGATGCGTTTACGTGGAAACATGCCGCCGCCGCGTATGCCGAAGTGTACGAGTCGTGCCTTCGCGCCGCGGGACGCATGCGGAGCCGGGGAAGGTGACCCGTGCGGATTACATGTCATGCGGTACGGGTGCCGTTGCCAACACATGCACCATTCATACAATAGGAAGGACACATTCGGCTACGGAAAGGAGGGCGCGAATCAGCGTCATGGCCATGAAACTGTCTGTGATCATCCCTGTCCGCAATGAAAGGCCGACGATCGCTTCCGTCATACGGGAGTGTCGTGTTCTGGACCCGGCAGCCGAGGTGTTGGTCGTCGCGAACGGAACCACGGACGGTAGCGTCGAGATCGCACGGCGCGAAGGGGCGAACGTCATCGCTTATGATGCGCCGCTCGGCCATGATGTCGGACGAAGCGTCGGCGCAAGACATGCGTCGGGCGATATCCTGCTGTTTCTGGACGGTGATATGGTCATCCCCGCCGCGAAGCTGGAACCGTTCGTGCGCCTCATACGCGAGGGCGCGGACGTCGTGCTGAATGATTATTCCGGCAATGTTCAGACGAAGCAGCCGCACGATGTCGTCGTCGCGAAACATGTGCTGAATTCGGCTCTCCGCCGCCCGGATCTGCGCGGGCTGTCGCTCGCCGCCGTGCCTCACGCGCTCAGCAGGAAGGCGGCGGAACGAATCGGTTTTGAAAATCTGGCCGTGCCGCCCCTCGCTCACGCGATGGCCGTGTACGGCGGTCTGAATATTCGAACGGCTCCCACCGTCCACGTGGGGAAGCTGAATCCGAGAAGAAGTCACCGATATAACGGAGATCCGACCGGTCGCCTGATGATGGGAGATCATCTTGAAGCGCTGGCCTGGTTGCTTGCACAGACGGACCGCCGAGGCAACCGGCACGACTTCGGGCGGCGCAGGAACGAGGTGAGAAGCCGATGAAAGGGACCAGGCATGCGGATAACCAGCGGGCGGCCGTTGTATATCGGCGGTCGAACAGGAAGCGTCAAGCGCCGGAGCGGCCGGCCAACCGCCTACGGCGAGCGGCCGCAATCCGGCCTTACGCCCGCGGCCGGAGGCTCGCGAAAGGCAAAGGAGCCGGCCGTGCGGCAGGCCGCGCAAGACGCAGACGCGACGTCCGGCGCATGACCGCTTCGCCTTTCGGAAGAAGAAGCGGAACGACGCATCAAACAAAGCGTCTTCATCATATCGGGTCCCGCGGCAGGCACAGCCGCCTTCGAAACCGCGCGATACGGAAACCGGCCGCGCATCGGCCGGCGAACGGCAAATACCGCTCCGGTTCATCCGCTTTGATAAACGGACGAACGTTCCGGCACCGGCTGGCCGCGGTCGTCACCTGCCGCAATGAGCAGGATACGTTGCCGAAAGTGTTGCGGCAACTGGAGCGTTTGCCGTTTGACGAGATCATCGTTGTGATCAACGGTTCGACGGACCGCAGTCTGGAGCTTGCGTCGAAGTTCCGAAACGTCACGATCGTCTGGCAGCACGAACCGCTCGGACACGACATCGGGAGGGCGGTCGGCGCTCGGATCGCCACTGCGGACGTCATCCTGTTCATGGACGGAGATTTGCCCGTGCGCGCCGAACGGCTGGTGCCGTTTCTGCGCGCGGTGGATCGGGGCGCGGATCTTGCGCTGAACGATCTGTCGCCCTATGTGGGGAATTTTGCGGAGTACGACCAAGTGACGCAGTTCAAGGTGTTTCTGAACCGGGTGCTCGGCAGGCCCGATCTTGCGATGAATTCGATGACGGCGGTGCCGCACGCGGTTTCGCGGAGACTGCTGGATACGGTCGGCATCGAATCGCTCGCCGTTCCGCCCAGGGCGCAGGCATTGGCGATCATGAACGGATTGAACATTACCGCCCCGGGAAGTGTCGATGTCATTCGCCGCAACCGGATACGGCCGTATAACGTCGGGGAGGGCAATCCGGTGGCGGATATGATCATCGGCGATCACCTGGAGGCGATCAGCTGCGTCTTGCAACGGTTGGGAACAAGAGGCGGCTATCCCGATACCGCCAGACTGCGGCACATCGCGAGGGGGGAAGAAGAGTGCTTACGAGCGTGATCATCCCGTCGTATAACGAAGCCGATATGCTTCGGTCATGCCTGGAATCGATCCGCCTGTTCACCCCCGAGCCCGTGGAGATCATCGTTGTCGACAACGGATCGGCCGATCATACGATGGACGTGTGCCGGGAATTTCGGTGCAAGTTCATCCGGTTTCCGGACAACCGCGGATTTCCGGTCGCCTGCAATGCGGGTTTGCGTCTGGCTACCGGAGATCTGCTCATGTTGCTGAACAATGATGTGCTCGTGTCGAGCAATTGGCTTCGGAATTTGCAGGCATGTCTGCTGAGCGACGAGTCGATCGGGATCGTCGGTCCATACACCAATTACGCGAGCGGAGCGCAGCGGGCGGCGGATGTACCGTACGCGTCGCTGGAACAGTATATGCGGTTTCGTTCGAATATGAATCCCCATGACCCGGAGAAATATGTGCAGGTGAACCGTCTGGTCGGCTTTTGCATGCTGTTCCGGAGGAAGTTGATGAATGAGATCGGTTTGCTCGACGAGAGGTTCAGCCCCGGCCATTATGAGGACGACGATTACTGTCACCGGGCGCGCGCCGCCGGTTACAAGTTGATGATCGCCGGCGACACGTTCGTTCATCATCGGGGCAGCGCGAGCTTCCGCAAGCAGCGATCCGTCTCGCTCAAACGGCTGATCTACAGAAACTTGCAGTTATTCGTCGACAAGTGGGGATACGATCCCCGCATGCTGATCGGCAATTGACATACGGAAACGGAGGAGAGGAATTGAAAGGAGTCATTTTGGCCGGCGGAACCGGCACGCGGCTCAGACCGTTGACGGTATATATGAACAAACATATGCTGCCCGTCGGATCGTACCCGATGATCCATTACGCCGTGGATAAACTGCGGAAGGCGGGGATCACGGATATTCTGCTGATCATCAGCGCCCAGTCCGCTCAACTGTACGCGGAATATTTCGGCAGCGGAGAACAGTTCGGGGTGGAGTTGACGTACCGCGTGCAGGAACATCCGGGGGGCATCGCGCAAGCGGCCGCGTTGGCGGAACCGTTCGTGCGCGGCGACAAATTCGTCCTGCTCCTCGGCGACAATTTGTTCGAAGACGACATCGGCGCTGAGGCGGCGAGATTCGAACAAAGCAACGAGAAAGCGCGCGTGTTTCTTAAAGAGGTAGCCGATCCGCGGCGATTCGGCGTTCCGGAGTTCGATGAACGGCGGAATATCGTGCGCATCGAGGAGAAGCCCAAGCATCCGAAATCCGGTTATTGCGTTATCGGGTTGTACTTTTACGATCCCGAGATGTTCGATATCGTTCGCAGAATTAAGCCTTCCGCCCGGGGCGAGCTTGAAATTACCGATGTGAACAATGAATATGCCAGGATGGGCAAGCTGTCTTATTCGATTCTGGGCGGCTGGTGGATTGACGCAGGCACCCACGACTCGTTGCGCGAAGCCGCGTGGAGGCTCTCGCACGGCAAGCCCGCGCCGCCTTCATCCGCGGACGGTGGCACAGCGTGAAAGCGGGCAATCCGCGCGCGCTCCGGTTGGCGGCAAGCCCGCGCAAGCCGAGATTGCCGGGAAAGCAGAGCAAGGCGCGACGGCGCTTCTATGCCGCCGGTTGGAGGGACGGGTATGGCAAAGGGTGGAGCGACGGATTCCGGCTCGGCGCGAGCCGTTCGATCGACGGCCGGATACCTGTTCCTGCGGTCACCAGGCGGATGCTGCACGTGATGTTCGTGCGCGAAAATTCCACCGGTTACCATCTCATCGAGAGCGGCATCATCACGGCGCTTCGCAAGGCGGTGAGCCATCTGACGGTGGTCACCACGCTCGATCCTCTCGAGGAGATCGCGGCGCGCGAGAAACCGGATCTCATGTTCGTCCTGAACGGCATCTTCGCCCTTCAACCTCAAACGATCGAAAACATACGCTCGCTCGGCATCACCACCGCCGCCTGGTATGCGGATGATCCGTATTTCATCGAGCTGTCCGCGCCGCTGGTGCCGCATTACGATTTTGTGTTCACCCATGAGGCGGGAATCGTCGATTATTACCGCTCGCTGGGAGGCCGGGCTTACTATATGCCGTTCGCCGCGCCGGTCGAACAGGCGAGGCCTGCGCGAGCCGATTTCGCTTATTGGTCGGATATTTGCCTGATCGGTTCCGGTTTTCCGAACCGCATTGAGTTCATCGACCGTCTCGCGCCCCACTTGCGCAAGCGGAAAGTATATATCGCGGGCGGGTTGTGGGATCAGCTGAAATCGTACCGGACGTTAAGGCATATGATTAACCTGCACGGCGTCCCCGTCCATGAGGCGATCCATTTTTATAACGGCGCGAAAATCGTCCTCAATCTGCACCGCACGCACGATTTGGGCGAATACGCGCAACGGGTGTCCATCATGTCGGTCAATCCCCGTACGTTCGAGATCAACGGCTGCGCATCGTTCCAGCTGACCGACGTTCGCGCCGATCTGGCGTCCCACTATGTTCCCGGATCATCGATTGAGACGTATTCTTCGGCGGAGGAATGCATCGAGAAAATCGATTATTACCTTCGCCATGACCGGGAGCGGCTTGACATCGCGCTGCGGGGATACGCCGAAACCCGCGCCCGCCATACGTACGAGCACCGGATCGAGGCGATCCTCCGCACGATATACGGCGCATGAAGAAAGGGATCGGGCCGGATAAGGGAGCCACGATGCGGGAAGCGGATGGAAGGTAGCGCATGTTGAAGGTGAAACGAATGCGGTGCGCAAACCGATGCGAATGAAGCGGCAAACCGAATCGGTGTAAAGCGTGTGCGGAAGAAGGTTGCTTCCGGAAGGTACAACGGAAGGGAGGGAAAGGAAAAGTGGCGTTACGTGCAGGAGTGAGAAGACAAATCGGAGCACGTCGAGCCCGCCGCGCGCGCGGCCGCGGGACAACGTCTTCCCGCGGGAGCCGGAGAAGAGGCTTGCGTCTGGTAAGGCAGCGGGCATACCGCCACGGTTGGGAGCAGGGGTACCGCCTGGGGAGATGCCGGGCGGTGATGAACAGCGTGGACATCTACGGACCGTTGCCCGTTTATCCCATCCGCGTCATGTATATCACTTCAGGGCTGGGAATGCCGTACGCACCGCTGGATCAGGTGATCGCGGACAACATACGGGACCAGGTCGCGGCGATGACCGTCGTTCGCCCTTACGACGACGTGGTGAGCGCGGCGAAGCAATTTCGTCCCGATGCCGTCATCGTGCTGGACGGAGTGCAGATGTTCAGGGCCGAAATGATGAGTGCGCTGAGAAGTCTGGGGATCCGCACCGCCGCGTGGTTCGTGGACGATCCGTACTACACGGACATGACGATGACGATGGCGTTCCACTATGACATCGTTTTTACGATCGAGCTCAGCTGTTACCGCTTGTATAAGGATATGGGACACAGGAACGTCCATTACTTGCCGCTTGGAGTGGAGCCGAAGCTGTTCCAGCCGATGCGCGTGGAACCGAAATATGAATCGGACATCTGCTTTATCGGAACGGCTTTTTGGAACAGGGCGCATTTCTTCGATGAAGTGATACCGCTTCTGCCAGGAAGAAAATTCCGCATCATCGGCCTGTGGTGGGAGCGTATGAGACATTACCGCAAGCTGAAATCGGCGATTTGGCTGAATCAGTGGCTGCTTCCCGAGGAAACCGCGAAATATTACAACGGCGCGAAAATCGTTGTGAATTTGCACCGTTCCTCGGATGATATGACCTATAACCGGAACAGCCGCCATGTACCGGCGTTGTCCCTGAACCCGCGCACGTTCGAAATCGCCGCCTGCGGCGCGTTCCAGCTGTCGGATGTGCGGGAGGACATGCATCATTTTTTGCAGCCGGGCGTGGAAATTGAGACGTTTTCCAGTGTGCATGAATTCGTGGATAAAGTGAATCTATATTTGGCGAATGAAGAGGCGAGACAAAGGATTGCCCTGTCCGGTCTGAGACGGACGATGGCGGAGCATACGTTTCGCAGACGCATCGCCAATATGCTGAGAGTGATCGCTCAATCCTGAGCGGGAGGTGAACATATGGCGGATCGAAACAAGGAAACGTCACATAAACGGACTGCGTTCCACCAAACATGCGATAAGATCGTGGAGGCATTGGACGGCAGCCGCAAAGTGTTCTCGAATCTGGTCGACCTGTTTTCCGCCATTGCTTACCGGGACTTCACGAATGATTGGGCGCCGGATTTGGCCGAACGCTGCTTCCGGTTCAACAAGGCGCAGAAAAAGCTTCAGCATGATTTTCGCGAATGGGCCGATTCGATCACCGAGCGGGATCTCGAAATGGTGAGCCTTCTGTTCGGACTGAGAAGCGGTGCGTCACGCGGCTATGCGCAAGAGCAACCAGGCGAGGGAGGTGATCCGTATCGCGACTTTAAGAAGAAGGCGTCCGCGCAGGACCGTGAGAGCAAGGAGAGGCGGAAGTTTGAGGCTGTCAAGGGCAAGGCGGCGCGCGGGAACCGCAAATAGCGGGACGAGGGCGGTTGCGGGGAGAACGGGGCGGCGCTTCATGCTCGCGAGATACAGACGCCGCAGGGCGGGCCGCGGAATTCGGCGCGGCTCGGTACTTCGGGCGCGCCGGCGCAGGGGCACGAGAGCTGTGTCCCAGTACAACCGCGCGTATAACGAAGCCTATCAACAAGGATTTGCCGCCGGATACGCGCAGGGATTGGCAAGAGGGTTATAAGGCATGCCGGCCGCGCTTTTCCCGCATGCGGCCGGCTGAACCTGGTATCCGCTTTAATCCCGCAGTCTTATCTTTGCATGATGCCGTCCAAGCTTTGCCGCCGGGTGTTCTATCGGACAAGCCCAACCCCGGTTCACGGTCGCGAAGGACCGAGTGCGCCGTCATCGGAATATAGTCGGAAGGGAAATGCACGCGCCCGCACCAGCATGATCTCCGCCCGGCCCGTTCACCACCGGACGAGCAGGCCGCAGGCGACCAGTCCCGCTCCGAATCCGTACAGCAGGACGCGATGCCCCTGCCGGATACGACCGTCTCTAACGGCAGGTGCCAGAGCGAGCGGGATCGAGGCCGCGGAAGTGTTGCCGTACCGATCGACGCACGTCAACATGCGTTCCGCCGAAATCCGGCTCTTCTCGCAGATCGATTCGAGCATCCGCATGTTGGCGCCGTGCGGAATGAACCAATCAAGTTCCTGCTCGCTCAGACCGCATGATTGGAGCAAGGATGCAATTCCCGACGACACTTCCGTGACCGCCCATTTATAAACCTCTCTTCCGTTCTGCACCGTGTACCCCCCGCCTTTGAGCGGCTGTCCGTCCATCGTCTGAGACAGTCCGCTCCGATAGACATGAATGCCGCCTCCTCCGTCCGTGGTGAACCCGGATGCCAGAATAAACGGTTCATCGCGCTCGGCCGCTTCAACGATGACGGCTCCCGCTCCGTCTCCGAACAAAATGCATGTCGTCCGGTCCGTGTAATCGGTGATTTTCGACATTGTGTCGGCTCCGATGACGAGCGCCTTGCGGCGGGCGCCGGCTTCGACCAGCCCGATGGCCATGTACAGGCCGTAGGTGAAGCCCGCGCATGCGGCGCTCAGATCGAAAGCCGCGGCCGTGTGCGGAATGCCAAGAAGATGCTGCAATCGGGCAGCGGTGCTCGGGAATCCGTAATCCGGCGTCTGGGTGGCCACGATGATCAGATCGATGTCCGCCGGATCGACGTGATGATGGTTTGTCAGGTCGCGAAACGCGCCTACGCACAGATCGCTCGTGTACTCATCGTCGGCTGTGATTCTGCGTTCGCGAATGCCCGTTCTGCGCACGATCCATTCGTCGCTTGTGTCCACCATCTTTTCCAGGTCGTAATTGGTCAGCACCCGTTCCGGCACATAGGTGCCGACGGCCGTTATGCGGGCAAACGGCATGAAACATCACCTCGAAGTTTCGATTATTGTGATCAAATGATAATATCTTATATTAGTATTATATATTAGTACCTGATAATAATTTATGCTTTCCTGCGATCTTCGTCAATCCCCAAAATGGTCCCTTCATCTCCCAAACGCCTGCCGGAGATGACAACCGCGGCAAATATCCAGAACGTTTCATGATCCTACAGCGTTTGGTGAAGTTCTATCGCGGCGCAAGAAGCATAGGATATAGTAAACGCTCGGCGCATCGTCATGCTCCGCAGACTTGCCGCCCCTCAATCGTTCGGGCGGTATTGTGCAAGTTTCTGCGTGCAGGCATAGAGGAAATTATTTTAGAATGAAAGGATTGAAAACCGATGGTGGATCTGGAACTGCTGGAAGAGCAAATGGAATTGGAAGACATGATCGGCTCGGTTGCGGAGTTGGAGGAAGACGGGATATGGATGGCGGATGATGAGGAAGAGGAAGAAGAGTTCGCGGACGACACGGACGATGATGACGAGGACGACGATTCGGATGATGAAGAAGAGGATTCGGATGACGATGACGAATCGGATGAGGACGATGAAGACAGATCCGCTGATGATGATGAGGATGACGACGAAGATGACGACGACGAAACGGAAGACGATGATCCGGATGACGAGGATGAGGATGATGAGGAGGACGATGGGGACAGATCGGCCGACGATGAGGATGACGAAGACGACGAGGACGACGACTCCGACGATGATGACGATGAACCGAATGTAGTCGGCAACGCCGCTGACGATGACGAAGATGACGACTTGGAAGATGAGGATGACTGAGAGTGTTTTCCAAACGCATGCGTAAAAACTGCTCATCTGTGAACAGCGCTATCCGAGGTTGGAACGCATCCGACTGTTTCGGGCCGCTTCACAGAGGAGCAGTTTTTTTGTTAGCCGTTCTGTCATCGTATATGATATTCTTAGAATAGTTTCGATAACTGTTGAACAGATAAGGATTGAGGAGGAGTAGAAATGGCGGGCAAAGCTTTTCATGACACTTATTTGGGAGAAGCGGCCGTTCGTCTGACATTCGGCTCGCATGAAGCGGTCGTTCTGCCGGGAATCGGCGCCAACCTGATTTCTTTCCGGGATACGGACAAGGGGTACACGTTCCTCAGAGAACCGGACTCGATCGAGGAATTGCGCACAAATCCAGGGGTGTACGGGATTCCCGTGCTGTTTCCGCCAAACCGCTACGAAGACGGCCAGTTCCCGTGGAACGGCAAAGAATATCAGTTTCCGGTCAATGAGCCGGCCACCGGCAACCATCTGCACGGCTTCCTGATGGATATCCCGTGGAGCGTGGAACATCTGAGCGCGGATGAACTGGAAAGCCGCGTTGTGCTGGCCGTGAAAATCGATGAAGGGCATCCGGTGTATCAATATTTGCCGCACCGTTTCACGATTCGTTTGCGCTATACGCTGGACGGGCTCGGATTGCAACAGCAAGTAACCGTACATAACGAAGGTTCCGAGCCGATGCCTTGTCTGCTGGCGTTCCACACCGCGATCAACGCGCCGTTCTCGAAGAGCAGCAGTCCTTCCGATTGCACGTTCAAACTGACGATCGGCAAGCGCTGGGAACTGAACGAACGGATGCTGCCGACGGGCAGATTCCAGGAACTGACGCCGGAAGAAGAGCAGATGAAAAAAGGCGGCGTATCGCCGTATTTTGCCGCGATGGACAATCATTATACGGCAGAACCGCAGGACGGACGCAACCGCATGGAATTGTACGACGCCCATGAAGATGTGACGCTCGTGTACGATGTCGGCACCGCTTTCAAGCAATGGATGGTATGGAACTGCAACCGTTCGGAACGTTTCTTCTGTCCGGAGCCGCAGGTGAATCTGGTGAACGCGCCGAAAGTGAATCTCCCCGCAGAGGAGATCGGCCTCATCGGTCTGAAACCCGGTGAAATTTTTGAGGAAACGAGCCGCATTTATCTCGTCAAAGGAAAACTGTAAACCTGTGCGGAAGCCGGCAAAGCCGCGCATGCGGAGCATACAGTCGGCAAGAAAAGTATAGAGCCGGAACGGAAAATTGCACTTATAAACTGCACCGTCAGGTGCAGTTTTTTGTCAGGGCATCTTTTGATTGGTGTTTTGGACCGCGATCAGTTTGAGTATTCGCTGTCGGGTGATGCTGTTGCGTTTTGCTGTTGCCGATTCGGTTTTTCGGATGGATATCCGGAGCGCCGGACGGATCTTTGCCGGACCTGACGGCATCCGCATACGGACGAACCGAGCCACGGCGGACAAGGCCGGCCGAATCGCCTGTTTCGTATTTTCAGGCCGAGAATCGTTTCGCCGAGGCTCAGCTGATAGCGCGCCAATACCTTCAGTTCGTGAGCGATGCGCCGTTCATCGCTTCCTCCCGCGGCGTATGCGCCGGCGATCGTCTCCGCCATAGACGCCAGCGCCTTCTGGGATCGCGAGATGGCTTTCAGGATCTCGAGGCGGTATTCATGCTCCTGTTGCCTGATGTCCATGACGCTCACCTTACAGATTGAACAAGCCGTCGAGCGAAGATTCGGATGCCGATGAGGAATCCCCGCCGCTGTTCAGCGCCAGTTTCAGATGCCTGGCCAAGCCCGCTTCCACTTTGGTGATGCCGTCGATCACCTCGATCATCTGCTCGTGGATGCGAATGCCGTCTTTATATTGATGATCATGCGCCCGATACATCGATTTGTTGGCGTGAAGACGCGTCCATGTCGCCGCTTTGTCCAGTTCCCTTGCCTTCGCTTCGAGAATCGAAGCGATATGATGCTGAATGCCGGAATTGGCGGCCAATATGCGGATGTATGACTGTTCCTTCGACACGACCGATGCCCTCCTTGCTTATCCGATACGTTGTCCTTGAGGATTCGCCCGTAAGTTCCAAGCTGAACTATTTATTCTTCGTCCGATTGTCCGTGAAGCTGTTCCATGACCGGTTCGAGGCTGTCGGCCAACGCGGCTTCCAGTTCGCCCAGACTGTTCAGATACGCTGTTACGTTGCCTGCAAGCAACAAGGCATGGTTGAGAATGACGTCCTGTCCGCCGAACGTAAGATCGCGGTCGGGAAGTTCTCCGACCACATATTCGGCCGTATGCATCGAAATTTCTTTCGTTGATTTCAGGATGCGGGACAATTCCTCGTGGGCTTTGGCCACATGTTCCAACAACGCTTCCAGTTGCTTCTCCATCAACTCGTCACCCACAGTCCATTCACGTAGTCAATTTGGCTTCTATATACATATGATCGGGGCGGGCGCAAGGTTCAAAATAACGCCGCGCGGAAAAAACACACCGGGATCGTCCGGATTACCGCTTCTCACAACCGTCCGCCTTTTCGCCGTCTCTGCAGAACTGCCAATCCCGCGAATCCTCGGACGCACTGCCGACCGAAAGCGGGAAACCTGATCAGTGAGAAACCGGTCCGGAAAATGGTATGATTTGCGCCGTCCTTATGCAAGCTATGGGTATATGGCATCAAGGGATGCCACGATCTGGGCAACCGGTGCAACAAACGATAACCATATGCTCTCTGGAGGCTTGCACGAATGAACAGGACGCGTAACGAAAGGAAAAGTTGGATGAAGAGCATCAGGCTGATCATCGGTTTGACCGCGGCAGCCGCCGTCATCATGCCGGCTGTGGGCTGCGGGCAATGGAATGCGAAGCGGGATGAGACGCCGTTGTCCGTCGATGATCGAAACTGGAAGCAATTCGGCGTGGACGATCCCCGCCTGGCAGATTGGACGGATATGCATGATAACGCGAGACTGGAAACGGCCAACGATCTGGAGCTAATCGTGGAGAAGCTGGACCGGGTGCAGGATGCCGTGGTCATCCGCACCGACCTGAACGCTTATGTCGGCGTGAAGCTGGCGGCCATGAATGCAGGGGAGGGCGACGAGATGTCGAGAGACATGCGCGCCAGAATCATCCTCGCGGTCAAATCGGCGGATACGATGTTGAAAAATGTTTATGTTTCTTCCCGTCCGGAGGTGTACAAGACGATCGCCGATTATAACCGGAAACTGACGAACGGGGTACCGGGGCGAAGTCTCGTCCAATCGTTCAACACGCGCATGCGGCAACAGTTTCCGTTCAGCGAATTGGGGCAATGACGCTGCCCATTTTGTCTGCGCCACCGCACCATATGCAGTTACTCTTCATACTATAAATCTGACTGTATCCCTTAACCTTGTAACATATAAAAGCCCGGGCAAGGAGGGGTGACAATATTAATGAAGGGTAACGACCATAGGAACAAGATCTTAACGAATCGGGAGCGGGAAGTGTTTGAATTATTGGTGCAGGACAAGACGACGAAAGACATAGCTGAGCAACTGTTTATCAGCGAAAAAACGGTGCGTAACCACATTTCCAATGTCATGCAGAAGCTGAACGTCAAAGGTCGTTCGCAAGCGGTTGTCGAGCTGATCCGGCTCGGGGAGCTCAGCATCTGATTTCTTCATATGAAGATCTACATGAAAAACCTTCTTTTCGTATTGCTGTCGCGGCGGGCAATACGGGGGAAGGTTATTAATTTTGACGGATTTGCGCATGATTCATGATGACGGAAGGAGAGGAAATGCGTTTTTTCGGGGAAGGTGACTTATCCGTCCGCAGCGAATACGTTAGAGATCGGCATCCGCAGGTTGGACATGAGGGCCCCCATTCGGCGCAGCGATCCAGGAGATCGGACCTTCGATTGCGGAGGGGGCGCAGGGAGCCCGAAACCACACGCTGGATTGCTCCATCAATGTTGAAGGAGTTGTGAAAATGACAGATCAACGTCAGGATGATGCGCATCAACATGCGAAGGATAAACGCGTATGGGATACATATGATCACGGGATCGTCCGCGTCAAAGTTCCGGTTCCGTTTCCTTTGAAATGGGTGAACGGTTACATTTTGATCGGCGAGAACGCGTGCACGATCATCGATCCCGGTTTGCATACGGGGAACGCGGAGATTGTCTGGCAGACCGTTTTGCGGGAGCTGCAGATCGAGCCGGGGAAGATCGAGAAGGTGGTGCTGACGCATCATCATCCGGACCATTACGGGATGGCCGGGTGGATGCAGGAACTGACCGGCTGTGAAGTGTGCATGTCCCGCGAAGGTCACGAACTGGCGTTGCGCATGTGGGGCGAGGGCGAGACGATGACGGAAGCGTTGTGCGGATTATTCGCCCGGCACGGATTGACTGAAGATAAGCAGCGGGAGATGAGGGAGCATATGCGCGGATTCATCCCGCTCGTCTCTCCGCAGCCGAGCGTGCGCTATCTGGCGGAAGGCGATGTCTGGCAGGCCGGACGCTTGCGGTTTCGCACGGAAACGGTGTCCGGGCACGCCTATCGCCATCTTGTCTTTATCGAAGAGGAGAAACGGCTGATGTTTTGCGGCGATCATGTGTTGCCGCGCATCACGCCGAATATCAGCTTTTTGCCCGATGAAGACCCCGATCCGCTCGATTCTTTCCTCCAGGGGCTTGAAAAGCTGAGCCGCCATGATGCCGCGCTGGTCTTTCCCGGCCATCGCGATCCGTTCACCGACTTGCGCGGCCGCGCGTCGGCGCTCCGGCAGCATCATGAGGAGCGGCTTGAGGCGATGATGAAACGGCTGGACGAGCCTTCAACCGCCTATGAGGTGTGCAGGGCGGTCTTCGGAGATGAGTTGTCGATCCACCAGCTTCGGTTCGCGATGTCCGAGACGATCGCGCATCTCGTCTATCTACACCGCCGGGGAAAAGTCGGAATGGACGAAACCGGAAAGCTGATCCGGTTTGTCCGCGTTCGCGCAGGCTGAAAATTGACGCGTCACCGAACCGGGTACCGGGAATGGGCGATCCGGCTGCTGGCCGCGGCCGCGATCGCTCCGACGATATCGTCGAGGAACGTATGGATTTCGCCGTCGGTTTTGCTGTTCAGCCGCTTGAGGATGCCCGGTTTGATTTTATCGATATAGCCGAAGTTCGTCATGCCGATGCTGCCGTAAATGTTCGTGATGGACAAGGATAAAATTTCATCACAGCCGTACAACCCCTCGTCGTATTCGATAATCTCCTGCAGCGGACTCGCCAGTTTGCGCTCTTCCGCAAACACATCCAGCTGGATGCCCGTCAGAATGGCGTTTTGCACCTCCCTTTTGGCAAGCACCCGCTCCACGCTTCGGATGCAATCTTCCATGACAAGATCGTGTATGTAATCTCCCTGCAGAAGCATGACCAGTTCCGCAATATCCTCGACGCTCACACCGCGCTTTTGCAGCCACTCGTAGGCCGCATCCCTCGTTCGGTAATGTTCCACACTCCTTTTCATCGCCGCATCGCACTCCTTTTCTTCTAGGTCTGTCAGTTCGAAATGACTGTTTTTTTCTGTGCCTTCTTTGTCGTTTACGCTTTGTACGACCCGTTTCGTTGTCCGAAATAATTCGGCAGTAATCTGTTTGTCTGAAGTCTTGTCCGCACTTCTGTGTCTTGAGTAAAAACCGGGTTCGTGTTGCGCACGGAGCCGGTTTGTCATCACCCGGTTAGTATGAGCATGAAGCGCCGTCTTCATCCGAACGGGACGCGTTCCTCCAGCCGTTTCCGTCTATGGTGAATGTCCGAAAAATGTTGGACGGCTCGGTTATAAAACAAGCGGGGGCTCGTATACATAGTAGTACAACATTACATGAGGAGGACATTCACATGAGAAAAAGAAGAAGACTGATCAAGCTATTGGCAGCAGGTCTCATCGCGTTTCTCCTGGCAGGCTGCGGTTCCGACAAGCCGTCCGACCCGCTTTCGATCGATCCGCCGCCCTTCACCGATCCGACGGGCGATGTGCTTGGCGCGCATTGGGACGCGCACGGCGATGACGCGTCGTCCGGGACGACGGCGCCGGTCACGCTCTATGTTAAAGATCAAAAAGGGCTCGTGGCGCCGGTGACGATGAAGATTCCGATGACGACGCCGGACATTGCGCAACGGGCATTGGAATATATGATTGAGGGAAGCACATCGAGCAAGCAGCTGCCGGACGGATTCATTCCGCTGATCCCGGAAGGCACCAGGGTGCTCGGGATGGACATCGTCGAAGCGGAAAAGCTCGCCATTGTCGATTTTTCCCCGGAATTCGCCGAATATGATGCGAAGGATGAGCGGCGCATCGTGGAAGCGATCACCTGGATGCTGACCGGTTTTCCGACGATCGACCGGGTGAAGCTGCGGATCAACGGCGAGCCGCTGCACGAAATGCCCGTCGCCGGTTTTCCGCTGCAGGAGCCGCTCACGCGCGAGATCGGCATTAATCTGGAGTCGGTCTCGGGGATGAATCTGGCTTCCGCCCTGCCCGTCACGTTGTATTTCAAGAGCGAAACTTCCGACGGCTTCGAGTATTTGGTTCCCGTGACGCGCATGATCGAGCGCCGCGCCGACAAAGCGGAAGCGGTGCTGCAGGAATTGATCGAAGGTCCGGAACTGCGGGGCCTGTACGCCGTTCTTTCTCCGGACGTGAAGGTGCTGGGTGTGTCGGCATCGGATGATCTGATCACGGTCGATTTTAACGATTATGTTCTGGACCCCGAATTCCGCATCCTTGAAGACTCGATGCAGTCGATTATTTTGACGCTGACGGAAAACGGTCTGGGCGAGCGAGTCCAGATCAAAGTGAACGGCAACGCCGAAGTGCTGTCGGGCAATCAACCTTTGACGCAGCCGGTATCCAGACCGGATCACATCAACCTTTACAACCTGTGACCGAACGTTCATACGACCTGCGATCTGCCGAAGGAAAGCGTCAGCTTGCAAGACATGAGCTGGCGCTTTCGATTTTTCCCGCAATGCCCAAGCGCGTTCCCTGCGTGTTTTGCCGCTTGTCCGGTTTCGGGATGGAATTGCGGACGCTCCGTGATTTTCCTGCGCGCCTTTGTTACAATAAGGAACGGTATGAGTTTTGAGACCGGCCGCGAGACCGAAACATTCGGCACCGAACGGCCTGTTCCGGCCGTTATTCGAATTTGTCGGATCTGGCGCAACAATCATGAGGAGGATAAGGTCATTGAGAAGCGATGGTAGAAAATATAATGAACTGCGAAAAGTTCGCATTACACCGCACTATATCAAACATGCCGAAGGTTCGGTGTTGATCGAGTTCGGCGATACCCGCGTCATCTGCACGGCGACGGTGGAAGACCGGGTGCCTCCTTTTATGAAGGGGGAGGGCAAAGGATGGGTCACCGCGGAATATTCGATGCTGCCGCGCGCGACGCAGACGCGCAACCAGCGCGAAGCGGCAAAAGGCAGACTCGGCGGACGGACGATGGAGATCCAGCGGCTGATCGGCAGGGCGCTTCGTTCTGTCGTTGATCTCAGCGCGCTCGGCGAGCGGACGATTACTCTCGACTGCGATGTCATTCAGGCGGACGGAGGAACCCGGACCACTTCCATTACGGGCGCTTTCGTTGCGCTCGTCCATGCGGTGAATTATATCGTGGAGACGCATAAACTGCCGGTGTTTCCGATCCGCGACTATCTCGCCTCGGTCAGCGTCGGCGTTCTGGACGGCCAGACGCTGCTCGATCTGAATTATGAAGAGGATTCTCAGATCAAAGTCGATATGAACGTCGTGATGACGGGTTCGGGTCAATTTGTCGAAATTCAAGGGACCGGAGAAGAAGCTCCCTTCTCCCGCGCCGAACTTGATGAAATGCTCAAGCTGGCAGAAGCCGGCATTCAGGAATTGATCGGGTTGCAAAAAGCGGTGCTCGGACCGCTGGCGGATAAGATCGGAGGCGGACAATCGTGACGAACGGCCGGGCGGAAATGAAGAAGCTGGTGGTTGCGACGAGAAACGCGGGGAAAAAGCGGGAATTTCAGCAGATGCTCGGACAGCTGGGGTATGAGGTGTTGAGCCTGGCGGACTATCCGGATATTCCGGACATTGAAGAAACGGGCGAGACGTTCGAGGAAAATGCGGAGATCAAAGCCCGCACGGCATCGGAATTCCTGGGCTTGCCGGTCATTGCGGACGATTCCGGTCTCAGCGTCGACCGGCTGGGCGGGGCTCCCGGCGTATATTCGGCGAGATATGCGGGCCATGACGCTTCGGATGAGGCGAATATCCGGAAACTGCTTGCTGAATTGAAAAAACTCGGCGATCCAGACGGACAGGCTCGCGAAGTGACGCTCGCATCCGGACGCGTCGTCAAATTGTTGAGTGACGCCGCATTCATCTGCACGATCGTGTACATCGATCCGCATGCCGCTTCCGGGAGCGGCCGGATCGTCGCCGAAGGCCGGGTTGAGGGATATGTGATCGATCAGCCGGCTGGAGAGGGCGGATTCGGCTATGACCCGGTTTTCTACGTTCCTCAGTACGGACGGACGATGGCGGAATTGTCCGGCGATGAGAAAAACGCCGTCAGCCATCGCGGAAAGGCGCTGAAGCAGTTAATGGAACAGCTTCGCGGACGCCTGTAAGGCCGTTCATCCAAATAGGCCCCCGATGCCGACCGCCCGGGAGAACCGGAAATCGCATTTCGACGAAACGCCGCATCTCGGAACATGCGGATATCTTGTTCGGATATCCGCCTGCCGGGATGCGGCTTTTTGATGAGCGGAAAAGCGCTTGGCTGCACAATATTTTGGTGTATATATGCTTTCGCGATCTGCCGTGGCCCCGGAGTCTCAGAAGATACCGCATTCCCGCTCCAGCGGACGGCGGACGGACCTGCAAACGGCGGGCGACACAAATGAGCTTTGTTCAGCGGACCAATGCGCTTGAGGCTCAGGATTTGCGGGCTATTTGACGGTGACCCGGTACGTCCGCAGCCAGTAATCCACCTGGCACAAATAGGCGAAAAGCTGCGGCATGTTCATCAGCTGGCCGAACCACGGGATATTGAACCGCTCCTCATCCGATCCGGCGATGGCAAGCAGCTTTTCTTTGTTGACATACCGGAGAAGCGGCGACGCGGAGTCGTTCAGGATGTCGAGCAGCCATTGCTTGGCGGCAGCCAGATAGCTCGGGTTGTACGTTTTGGGATACGGCGATTTTTTGCGGTACAGCACTTCGTCGGGAAGCACGCCGTGAAGGGCGCGCCGCAAAATGCCTTTTTCCCGTTCGCCGGCCGTCTTGATCTCCCACGGCACGTTCCATACGTATTCCACAAGCCGGTGATCGCAATATGGCACCCGCACCTCGAGTCCGACCGCCATGCTCATCCGGTCTTTCCGGTCCAGAAGAGTCGGCATGAAGCGCGTAATGTTGAGATAGGACATCTCGCGCATGCGCCGCTTCAGCGGATCGCGCTTTTCTTCGTCGAGCAAGGGGACTTCGTCCAGCGCTTCCCGATACCGTTCCTGCACGTATTCGGCCGGTTTGATCCAGTCGGCGAATTCCGGATCGAGGATGTCGATGCGCGAAGCCAGATGCAGCGACCACGGGAACGTATCCGCCTTCAGCGCGTCTTCCCGGTGAAACCAGGGATATCCTCCGAACACTTCATCGGCCGCTTCGCCGGACAATGCGACGGTGGCGTCCTTCTTGATCTCCCTGCAGAACAGGTAAAGCGATCCGTCGATATCCGCCATTCCCGGCGTGTCCCGCGCCGTCACGACGACGCGCAGCGATTCGATCAGCTCCGGCGTATCGATCACGACCTCCTTGTGCGCCGTGCCGAGATGTTCCGTCATCCGTTTGATCCATGGGGCATCGGGATTCGGCGTGAACGCCGTGGAGGTGAAATGTTTGTCATTATCGCGGTAGTCCACCGAGAAGGTGCGCAAGACGCACAGATTGTTCCGGTTATAATATTCGGCGGCGATCGCCGTCAGGGCGCTGGAGTCGAGACCGCCGGACAGAAGCGTGCAGACCGGCACGTCGGATACGAGCTGTCTGTGCACGGTGTCGATCAGCGTCTCGCGAATCCGCTCGGCGGTCGTCTCCACGTCGTCGTTATGTTCGCGGGCTTCCAGCCGCCAGTAAGTGCGGGTCCGGAAGCCGTCGGGAGAGAAGTGCAGGATCGTACCGGGCCTCAGTTCCCGAATTTGCTTGTAAATGCCGTGGCCCGGAGTGCGGGCGGGGCCGAGGGCGAATATTTCGGCCATTCCGTCCGCGCCCACTTCGGGCTGCACGTAAGGATGGATGAGCAGCGTCTTCGGTTCGGAGGCGAACAGCAGCGCATCATCGCGGATCGTGTAAAACAGAGGCTTCACGCCCAGGCGGTCGCGCGCCATGAAGAGTTCCTGCCTGCGGTCATCCCAGACCGCGAAGGCAAAGATGCCGTTCAGTTTGTCCACGCAGGCCGCGCCCCATTCGATATAGGCGACGAGCAGCACCTCCGTATCGCAGTTTGTCCGAAACGCATAACCTCTGTTCATCAGGTCTTTCCGCAGTTCGGACGTGTTGTACAGCTCGCCGTTATAGACGATCACATATACGGCTCCGCTTTCCTCGCGGACCATCGGTTGCGCGCCGTTGGCCGGATCGATCACGCTCAGTCTGCGGTGGCCGAGCGCGCAATGTTTCGTCGCCCAGGTGCCGCTTGCGTCCGGGCCGCGCGGTGCCAATGTATCCGTCATCGCTTCCAAAACGGAGGGGAAATGTGTCAGATCTTTCTTCCATTCCACCCATCCCGTAATTCCACACATGAACATTCCTCCAATCGTTTCGTACGGCTCTCCGATGCCATGTTCGTCTATCTGACAAAGCAGTCATCTTACAACCCTAACGTATGCTCGAACCGTTCACATCATGTCTGTCCTGCCGGAAGGCGGGGAGCGGGGGCGCCATCAAATTTGGAACAAATCCGCAAGAATAAGTGATTGATTTCTTTCAAAGTCTGTGCTATTATAATCGATGTTTCTGTGATGTCCCAGTAGCTCAGTTGGATAGAGCATGCGCCTTCTAAGCGTACGGTCGGGGGTTCGAATCCCTCCTGGGACGCTTTTTTTGTTGGAACAATCGAACGGCGTCGCACAGTTTTGAGCGGATCGGCCGGCGCGATACATCCCGAAAAACCTTGGTCGTCCGACTGTCAAGGTGGTTCGGGATTTTTGCTATGGTTTGCTCCGTATTTTCGGGAGGAATGTCTGTTTTCAAGGGTGCGGCCGGTCTATCGCCGCTCTCGACCAAATAAGGTTGATTTCCGTCCATCGGTCTGATACACTCACGGCTATGGATATTGTATCCGTACCCTCGCGTTTGCCGAATACGCTACATATCATATAAAGGTTCAGAAGATTCATGACATGTTGAAAGCTTCATCAAACAAAAAGGCTGTATCAATCAGCCGGATTACATAAGCGACGCACACAGGTGGTGAGAGCGAAGATGAACGACCATCGCGCCGGAAATGACGGCGAACACGCGGCGGGAGATATTTTTCTGTTGCCGAAGACGGTGGATTATTATCAATTTCAGATCACCGAACTGCTCGAACGGGAACGGTTCGGCGAAGTGAAGGCGCTTCTCCGCTTTCTCCTGGATTGCCGCACGTCGGAATCGGATGCGCTGGAAGAATGGCGCACGCTGCTCGATTGGCTGGAGCGGGAGTATCCGGACAGCGGCGACCTCGAGGAAGAAGAGTCGGAAAGCGACATGCTGCGGAGAATGTTGCTTGCCAAGGCGGAAGCCGACGAGAAGTTCGTGGAACATCTGCTCGATCTCGTTCAGCATTCGCCGGGCGTGGATGAAAAGCTGATGGCGATTGAGCAGCTCACCTATCTCGATCACCCGCAGATCAACGATACGCTGATCCGTTGGCTGGAACAGGCGGATATTCCGTCGACGCTCCAATTTACGGTGCTGCAGGCGCTGAAAAAACGCGGCGTGACGGGCGAAGTGGCCATCCTGTACGAGGGAGCGCCGCTTTACGTGCGGGTGGAGGAAACGCCGGACGGGTTGGAAGCATTCCCGCAGAAGATGCAAAAAGTGCTTGCGCGCGTCAAAGAGGTGAGCGAGTCGGTCTTTCCGTCCTTGTATTATTTCGCCGAGCCGTTCTGGTTGGAATGGCTTTACGGCATTTACGGCACGGAACGGTACGAGTACCTTCTGAAAGAGGATTTTGACCCGAACGTATGGGCTGCGGCGGTTCATTTTCTGGTTTCGGACAGGATGCTGGGCGGCGCCAACCGCGATGAGATCCTGGAATGGTACGCCCTGCCCGAAACGCAGTGGAAATCGTTTGAAAAGGCCGTGCACACGATCGACAGCTGGAGCGCCGCGGACGAGCCGTGAACGGCGCGCGAACCAGCGGGATATTTGTTGAATTCACTAGGTTTTGTGATATAATGTAATGGTTATACTGGCATATGACCGATTACGGTACGGAAAAGTTGTTGGAGGGGAAGGCATAAAATGAACGTCAGTTGGGAAAAAATAGAGAAGAACCGCGGTGTATTGACCGTAGAGGTGGAAAGTGAGAAATTCGACGAAGCGCTGGACAAAGCGTTCCGAAAAGTCGTCAAAAAAGTAAACGTTCCGGGCTTCCGCAAAGGGAAAGTGCCGAGAAATATCTTTGAAAAACGCTTCGGCGTGGAAAGTCTCTATCAGGACGCGGTGGACATCCTGCTGCCGGAAGTGTACGCGGAAGCGGTCAAACAATCGGGCATTACGCCTGTGGACAGACCGGAGATCGACATCGTGCAGATCGAAAAAGGACAACCGTTCAAGTTTACGGCAACGGTCGACGTGAAGCCGGAAGTCGAGCTTGGCGAGTACAAGGGCATCGAAGTGGAGGACAAGGCGGTCACCGTCACGGAAGAAGACGTTCAGGCGGAATTGGACAAAATGCGTGAGCGTCATGCCGAACTTGTCGTTCTCGAAGAGGGCGAAGAAGCGAAAGAAGGCGACATCGCACTGATCGACTTCGAAGGATTCAAGGACGGCGTCGCGTTTGAAGGCGGCACGGGCAAAAACTATTCGCTCGTGCTCGGTTCGAAAACGTTCATCCCGGGATTCGAAGAACAAGTGATCGGCATGAAGAAGGGCGAGGAAAAAGAACTGAACCTTACGTTCCCGGAAGATTATCACAACAAAGATCTCGCCGGTCAAGCGGTCGTGTTCAAGGTGAAAGTGAACGACATCAAGCGCAAGGTGCTGCCTGAGCTTGACGATGAATTCGCGAAGGACGTCAGCGAGTTCGACACGCTGGAAGAACTGAAGAAGGACATCGAGGCAACGCTCCTGAAGCGCAGGGAAGAAGAGAAGAAGCAGCAAATCGAGCGGACCGTCATCGAGAAAGCGGCGGAGAGCGCCAAGGTGGATATTCCTCAGGGCATGATCCGCACGGAAGTGGACAACCTTCTTCGCGACTTCGAAATGCGCCTGCGCCAGCAAGGTTTGACGCTGGAACTGTACACCCAGTTCACGGGTCAAACGGAAGAAAGCCTGCGCGAACAAATGAAGCCGGATGCCGAGAAACGCGTAAGAAACGCGCTTGTGCTCGAGGCGATCGCGAAGGCGGAAAACCTCACGGTCAGCGACGAGGAATTCGAAGAAGAACTGCAACGTCTGGCGGATATGTATCAACGTCCGGTCGAAGAGCTGCGGACGATCTTCTCCGCGAACGGGTATCTTGACGACATCCGGACCGATCTGCTCACGCGCAAGAGCGTTCAGTTCCTTGTCGAGAACTGCAAAAAGGTGAACGAAGTCGCTTAATGACCGACTGATGTCGAAATCGACAGGTCAAAATCATATAGCACGGTGAGAGGAAGGCACGTATGGCATCATCCGCGGCGTGCCTTCTTTGCACCGCCAAAGGCAAACAAGGCGGGCGGATTCGCCGGCCGCGCACCGTACATAGTACATAGGATGATTTTTTACAACATATACTTTGAAACATATACATAGGAAATACATACACAGAAAAAGCATAAACCAAGCGCGGAAGCGATCCGGATGACGGGTTGAATTTTGGACGCAACTCCACCATGACAGTTATTTGAGTTAATGTTACAATATAAGGCGATACTAAGTTGGAAATAAGGGCCGAAAGAAGCCGAAAGAAAGGGTTGAGAACGAATGAATTTGATTCCTATTGTAGTGGAACAGACGAACCGCGGCGAACGCTCTTACGATATATATTCCCGTCTGTTGAAGGACAGGATCATCTTTTTGGGAAGTCCGATCGACGATGAGGTCGCCAACGTCGTGATCGCTCAGCTCCTGTTCCTCGCGGCGGAAGACCCTGATAAGGACATCCATATGTACATCAATTCGCCGGGCGGATCCGTCACCGCCGGGTTTGGGATTTTGGATACAATGAATTACATCAAGCCTGATGTCTCAACCATTTGCGTCGGGTTTGCCGCCAGCATGGCGTCCATTCTGTTAACATCCGGGGCAAAGGGCAAACGGTACGCGCTGCCCAATGCCGAAGTGATGATTCATCAGCCGCTCGGCGGCGTCAGGGGTCAAGCCTCGGACATCAAGATTCATGCGGATTGGATTTTGAAGACGAAACACAAGGTCATCGATTTGTATGTGAAGCAAACCGGACAGCCGTATGAAAGAATCGAGCGGGATATGGATCGCGATTTCTTCATGACAGCCGAAGAAGCCAAAGCGTACGGTCTGATCGATGAAGTGATAACCAGACGCGATCTGGAACAATTGAAGGGGTGAGCGAATGTTTAAGTTCAATGATGAGAAAGGACAGCTAAAGTGTTCCTTCTGCGGTAAATCCCAGGATCAAGTGCGCAAACTGGTCGCTGGCCCTGGTGTCTATATTTGCGACGAATGTATCGAACTTTGCACGGAGATCGTGGAAGAGGAACTGGGCGGAGAAGAGGAATTCGACCTGAAGGAAGTTCCGAAGCCGAAGGAAATCTGCGCGATCCTCGACCAATATGTGATCGGGCAGGAACAGGCGAAGAAATCGCTCTCCGTCGCGGTCTACAATCACTATAAACGCATCAATACCAAGGGCAAAAACGACGATGTGGAGTTGCAGAAGAGCAACATCTGCCTGATCGGCCCGACCGGAAGCGGGAAGACGCTGCTCGCGCAGACATTGGCCCGCATCCTGAATGTGCCGTTCGCCATCGCCGACGCGACTTCCCTGACCGAAGCCGGTTACGTCGGTGAGGACGTCGAAAACATTTTGCTCAAGCTGATTCAGGCGGCGGACTACGATGTGGAGAAAGCCGAACGCGGCATCATCTACATCGATGAGATCGATAAAATCGCGCGCAAATCGGAGAACCCGTCGATTACGCGGGACGTGTCCGGCGAAGGCGTGCAGCAGGCGCTGCTGAAAATTCTCGAAGGCACGATCGCATCCGTTCCTCCGCAAGGCGGACGCAAACATCCGCATCAGGAGTTCATCCAGATCGACACGACGAATATTTTGTTCATCTGCGGCGGCGCGTTCGACGGGCTCGAGCAGATCATCAAGCGCCGGATCGGCAAGAAGGTCATCGGTTTCAACAGCGAAGCGATGTCGGGCGATCTGAAGCCGGGCGAATATTTGAAGATGGTGTTGCCGGAAGATCTGCTCAAGTACGGACTCATTCCGGAGTTCGTCGGCCGCATGCCGGTCATCTCGACGCTGGAGCCGCTCGACGAAGAAGCGCTCGTGCGCATCCTGAAAGAGCCGAAAAACGCGCTCGTCAAGCAGTATCAGAAGCTGCTTGAGATGGACAACGTGGAGCTGGAATTTGAAGACGCCGCGCTTGAAGCGATCGCGAAAGAAGCGATCAAGCGCAACACGGGGGCGCGCGGTTTGCGGGCGATCATCGAAAGCATCATGCTCGACGTGATGTTCGATGTGCCGTCGCGCAACGATGTGCAGAAATGCGTCATCACCGAGAAGGTCGTAAGAGAGAAGCTTCCGCCGGTCTTGACTTACAAAGAAGGCGGCTCGCGCGGCAAGAAGAAAGAAGAAAGCGCCTGATCGAGCGCTTGATGAACCGAAAAGGAAAAACCATAGATGAAGCGGATTATCCATCGTTCAGGCTTTTCGGCCGGGCGATGGATATTTCGCATGAAGGACGAAAGTTTCGTTTGAAGCGAAGGCAGAGGAAAGGCAGCGGCCGTAAAGCGCAACTGCCATACGCAACGCAATAGCCATAAGTATCCGGAACTGCGGGCCGACGCCGAATCGAAGAGAGGCAAAGGCTGAATCGGCCGCGCCCGCGTCGGAGATGTGCAGCGGAAGATCGGCAAAGGCAGTTCCAATGGGGAGTGAGAATATGTATCATCGCAAAGATACCGTTCCGGTGAAGGTGGGGAACCTGACGATCGGCGGCAGTGATGAAGTGATCATCCAGAGCATGTGCACGACGAAAACGGCGAATGTCGAAGCGACGGTGGCGGAAATTCACAGGCTGGAAGAAGCGGGATGCCAGCTTGTGCGCGTCACGGTCAACAATGAAGAGGCGGCCGCGGCGATCAAGGAGATCAAGAAGCGCATTCATATTCCGCTTGTGGCGGATATCCACTTCAACTACAAACTGGCGCTGATGGCGATTGAGAACGGCATCGACAAGGTGCGCATCAATCCCGGCAACATCGGCAGGCGCGACAAGGTGGAAGCCGTCGTGAAAGCGTGCAAGGAGCGCGGCATTCCGATCCGGATCGGCGTAAACGCTGGATCGCTGGAACATCATCTGCTTGAGAAATACGGTTATCCGACCGCCGAAGCGATGGTGGAGAGCGCGCTGCATCATATCGCCATTCTTGAAGACCTCGATTTTCACGATATCATCGTTTCGCTGAAAGCGTCCAACGTTCCGATGGCGATCGAAGCCTACACGCTGGCCGCCGAGAAATTCCGTTATCCATTGCATCTCGGGATCACGGAAGCGGGCACGCTGTTCTCCGGCACGGTGAAGAGCGCGGCGGGATTGGGCGCGCTGCTCGCGCGCGGTCTGGGGAACACGATCCGCATCAGCCTCAGCGCCGATCCCATCGAGGAAGTGAAGGTGGCGCGCGAACTGCTGAAGGCTTTCGGCCTTATTTCCAACGCGGCGACCTTGATCTCCTGTCCGACATGCGGACGGCTTGACATCGATCTGTTCAAGATCGCCAATGAAGTGGAAGAATATATCTCGAAAATCAAGGCGCCGATCAAGGTATCGGTGCTTGGCTGCGCGGTGAACGGACCGGGTGAGGCGCGCGAGGCGGACATCGGCATCGCGGGGGGCCGCGGGGAAGGATTGCTGTTCCGCCACGGGGAGATGATCCGTAAAGTTCCGGAAGACCGTCTGGTGGACGAGCTGAAGAAGGAGATCGACGCGATCGTCGCCGAATATGAACGAACCGGCGTCATCCCCGGGCGCAGGCATTAATCCGCCTTCTGCCACGCCAATGCCTTCGTCGCGCGGCGATGATCGGCCGAGCACATGACCATCTGCGGATATGCGCTGCCGATGTGCATGCCTGACGTTCGCGCATGATCTGCGAGCAAGGGACTAACATCCCGTCTTGCCGAATTAAAGTACAACGCCATAAGCGAAGAACGGCCTGCCCTCTTGAGGGCGGCTGTTTTTTTTCGCTAAATGCCGATTGTTATTCGTTTTCTTAGCGTTTCGCCGTCCTGGAGGAACCTCACAAAAATCCCCCTGGTTCGGACTATCCGCCGAAAGAAAGGGCAATACTACCAACTATAAGCGCGATGAAACTTTGCGGCAGAGGCCGGAACGGCGGTCACCGGCGCGTGCGCATCGCTGCGGTGATTCGTGCGGCCGATCGTTGCAAACGTCAGACTTCAATCGGAAGAGCCTCGGGAGCGGACGGAGACGGACGTCTCCGAGACGTGTGGAAACGGATGAAAAACGGATAAAGACGGAAGAAGACTGAAGAAGACGGGAGAAGACCGATGAAGTCGGGTAAACGGCGCGCCGCGTGATGCGAAACGGACGGCGGCGGACTCCGGCGGTTACCATCGGACGAAGGTTGGCTGGATGGTCATCGAGATCATTGCGGCTGAAGGAGGTATTCGAGGGATGGATATTACGTTGATTTTGTTGCTTATTCAACTGTTTTTCGGTATCGTTATCGGTCTATATTTCTGGAATTTGCTGCGCAACCAACGGACGAACCGGACGGCGATCGACCGCGAATCGCGCAAGGAGATGGAGCGGCTGAACAAGATGCGGTCGATTCAGCTGACGAAGCCGCTGGCGGAGAAGACGAGGCCGACTTCGCTTGACGACATCGTCGGCCAGAAGGAAGGTCTCCGCGCGCTGAAAGCGGCGCTTTGCGGGCCGAATCCGCAACATGTGATCATCTACGGCCCGCCGGGAGTGGGCAAGACCGCCGCGGCCCGCGTCGTGCTTGAAGAGGCGAAGCGTTCCCCGCGGTCGCCGTTCCAGAAAGACGCGAAGTTCGTCGAGGTGGATGCGACGACGGTGAGGTTCGATGAGCGGGGCATCGCCGACCCGTTGATCGGATCCGTGCACGACCCGATCTACCAGGGAGCGGGCGCGATGGGCGTGGCGGGCATACCGCAGCCGAAGCCCGGCGCCGTATCCAAGGCGCACGGCGGCGTTTTGTTCATCGATGAAATCGGTGAATTGCATCCGGTGCAAATGAATAAATTATTGAAAGTGCTCGAAGATCGCAAAGTGTTTCTGGAGAGCGCCTACTACAATTCGGAAGATCAAAATATCCCGCGCCATATTCACGACATCTTTCAAAACGGTCTGCCGGCCGATTTTCGTCTCGTCGGCGCCACGACGCGCACGCCGGAGGAAATACCGCCCGCGATCCGGTCGCGCTGCATGGAGATCTTCTTCCGTCCGCTGACGGCGGATGAGATCGGGGAAATCGCACTGAAGGCGTTCGACAAAATCGGTTTCCCGCCCAATCCGGACGCGATCAATGTCGTGAAACGGTATGCCAAGAACGGGCGCGAAGCGGTGAATATCGTGCAGCTCGCAGGCGGAATCGCCATGACGGAAAACCGTTCGGAGATCACGCAGGCCGACGTGGAATGGGTCGTCCACTGCAGCCAGATCTCGCCGCGTCTGGACAAGAAGATTCATTCGTCGCCGCGCGTCGGTCTCATCAACGGTCTGGCCGTCTACGGCCCGAATCTCGGTGCGCTGCTGGAGATTGAGGTGACGGCGATTCCTGCGCCGGACGGACAGGGCAAGGTGAACCTGACGGGCATCGTGGATGAAGAAGAAATGGGAGGAGGGGCGCGCACGATTCGCCGCAAGAGCATGGCGAAAAGCTCGGTGGAAAATGTGCTCACCGTTCTTCGCCGGTTGGGGCTGAAACCGCAAAACTACGATCTGCACATCAATTTCCCCGGCGGCGCTCCGATCGACGGGCCGTCCGCCGGCATCGCGCTGGCCACCGCGATCGCGTCGGCCATCTTGAACATTCCGGTCGACAATGAGCTTGCGATGACCGGTGAAGTGAGCATTCACGGCAAGGTGAAGCCTGTCGGAGGCATCGTGGCGAAAGTGGAGGCCGCCTGCCAGGCGGGGGCGAAGACCGTCATCATCCCGAAGGAGAACTGGCAGGAACTGTTCGGGCAATATGAATCGATCACGGTGCGTCCTGTCGAGACGATCGAGGAAGTGCTTCACATGACGCTCGGGTTCTGTCCGCCTGCGGAAGCGCCTCACGTGCCCGCCGCAGCGGCCGGCGATCTGACGATCTCTCCGGTGATGCCGCTGCTTCACAACCGGCAGGATTGAGTGTGCGCGGGGGAGTTGGTGTTTTGCAACCCGTTTTGATAGAATATTGAATACATGACATCACGCCGTACCGATCAAGGCATCACCCGGAGCAGGTTCGTATGGAGAGGCTGACATGGAGGTGCAGGAGGATGGGACTGTTGAAAAGCAAGGAGAGGCGGTTGCCTCTGTTGCCGCTGAGGGGATTGTTGGTCTATCCAACGATGGTTCTTCATCTGGATGTAGGAAGAGAACGCTCCGTCAAAGCTTTGGAAAAAGCGATGGTGGATGAAAATCTGATCTTGCTCTGTTCCCAATCTGAAGTGAACATTGAAGAACCGAAACCGGAAGACATATACCGGGTCGGGACGATCTCGAAAGTGCGGCAGATGCTGAAGCTGCCGAACGGCACGATCCGCGTGCTCGTCGAAGGGATCGTCCGGGCGAAAATCGTAAGCTACATCGACAATCAGGACTTCTATGAAGTGTACGTGCAGGAAATGCCGGAGACGCAGGCGAACGATCCCGAAGTGGACGCGCTCATGCGCTCCGTTTTGAAGCAGTTCGAAAATTACATCAGCTTGTCCAAGAAAATTACGCCGGAAACGTTCGCCGCAGTGTCGGACATCGACGAGCCGGGGCGTCTCGCCGACGTCATCTGCAGCCATCTGCCGCTCAAGTTGAAAGACAAACAGATGATTTTGGAAACCGTCGACGTGCGCGACCGCCTGGAGAACCTTCTGATGCTGCTGAACAACGAGCAGGAAGTGCTGGAACTGGAGCGCAAGATCGGGCAGCGCGTCAAGAAACAGATGGAGAAGACGCAAAAAGAATATTACTTGCGCGAGCAGATGAAGGCGATCCAGAAAGAACTGGGCGAAAAAGAAGGGCGCGGCAACGAGATCGAGGAGCTTCGCAATCAGCTGAAGGAAGCGGGCTTGCCGGAGAAAGTGCACGAGAAAGTCGAGAAGGAGATCGATCGCCTCGAGAAAATGCCGAGCGCGTCCGCGGAAAGCGGCGTCATCCGCAATTATATCGACTGGTTGTTAAGTTTGCCCTGGAACAAATCGACCGAAGACGATCTCGACCTGAAGAAAGCCGAAGAGGTGCTGAACGAAGATCATTACGGATTGGAAAAGCCGAAGGAGCGGGTGCTCGAATATTTGGCCGTGCAGAAACTGGCGAAGAAGCTCAAAGGCCCGATCCTTTGCCTCGTCGGTCCTCCCGGCGTCGGCAAGACATCGATCGCCCGCTCGATCGCTCGTTCCCTGAACCGCAATTTCGTCCGCATATCGCTCGGCGGCGTGCGCGATGAGGCGGAAATCCGCGGGCACCGGAGAACCTACGTCGGCGCGATGCCCGGCCGCATCATTCAGGCGCTGAAAAACGCCGGAAGCAACAACCCGGTGCTGCTGCTCGACGAGATCGACAAGATGTCGATGGATTTCCGCGGGGACCCGGCGGCGGCGCTTCTGGAAGTGCTCGATCCCGAGCAGAACAACGCGTTCAGCGATCACTACATCGAGGTGCCGTTCGATCTGTCGAAGGTGATGTTCATAACGACGGCGAACGCCGTGCACAACATTCCCCGGCCGCTGCTGGACCGGATGGAGGTCTTATATATACCGGGCTATACGGAGTTTGAGAAATTGCAGATCGCGATGCGCTATCTCGTGCCGAAGCAGAAGAAGGAGCACGGGCTGGAGGACGACCGGTTGTCCATCGACGAAAGCAGCGTGATGAAGATCATCCGAGAATACACGCGGGAATCCGGCGTGCGCAATCTTGAGCAGCAAATCGCGACGATCTGCCGCAAAGCCGCCAAACAGATCGTCATGGGCGAAGCGGAGCATATGGAGGTGACGAGCGGTAAGCTGCAGGAACTGCTCGGTCCGGTGAAATACCGTTACGGGCTGGCGGAAGAACAGGATCAGGTCGGCGCCGTGACCGGACTCGCCTGGACGGAGGTCGGCGGCGATACGCTCGTCATCGAAGTGATGATCGTGCCCGGCAAGGGCAATCTGACGCTGACGGGCAAGCTGGGCGACGTGATGAAGGAATCGGCTCAGGCGGCGTTCAGCTATACGCGATCGAGAGCGAAACAGCTGAATATCGATCCCGATTTTTATGAGAAGTACGATGTGCACATTCACATCCCGGAAGGGGCGATTCCGAAGGACGGCCCGTCCGCGGGCATCACGATCGCCACCGCGCTCATTTCGGCGCTGACGAATATTCCGGTGCGGCGGGACGTGGCGATGACGGGAGAGATTACGCTGCGCGGCCGCGTGCTGCCGATCGGGGGATTGAAGGAGAAGTCGCTTGCCGCTCATCGCGCGGGCATCAAAAAGGTGCTGCTGCCGAAAGATAATGAAAAAGATATGCAGGAGATTCCGGAAAGCGTGCGGCATGATATGGAGTTCATCACGGTATCTCATATGGACGAAGTGTTGATGCATGCGCTCGCCGAACGGCCCGCTGCGCTGGAAAGTGTGGAAGCGAAATGAAGATCACGCAGGCGGAATTTGTGACCAGCGCGGCGAAGAAAAATCAGTGGCCGGACGACGCCCTGCCCGAGATTGCGTTGGCCGGCCGCTCCAATGTCGGCAAATCGTCGCTGATCAACAGGATGATCAACCGCAAAAATCTTGCCCGCACGAGCTCCGTTCCGGGCAAGACTCAGACCCTGAACTTTTACCGGGTCAACAACATGCTTTATTTCGTCGACCTGCCGGGCTACGGGTTCGCCAAGGTGTCGAAGGCGCAGCAGACCGCATGGGCGAAGATGATCGAGAGCTATCTGCTCGGCAGAGAGCATCTGAAACTGGTGCTGCATCTCATCGACGCCAGACACCCGCCGACATCCGGCGACCATACGATGTTCGAATGGCTGCGGCATTTCGGCATTGCTTCCGTCGTCGTGGCGACGAAGGCGGACAAGGTGCCGAAAACGCATCTGCCGCGCCATCTGAAAACGATCAGGCAGGAGTTGGGTTTGACGGGCGAAACGCCGCTGATCGCATTCTCCGCGGAGACGGGATTGGGACGAGAAGAACTGTGGTCGATCATTCAGGAAAGTGCGGATTTGGTGCAAAAGTTCGAACACTTCGATTCTAATCAAGAGCATTCTTCCTGATTTTTCTGTAAAATCGCTTAATAAAGCCGATATTCCACGTATTTTGCAGAAAAATCGAGATCTTGCGGCAAGCGCACGGAGCGGCACCTGTAGTATACTTAAATTGAACATATGGCCTCATGCTCTGTTGCTGTGTGTTTAGACAATAGAATCGAGGGATATTTATGGCTAAGCGGTTAGCGACAGTATATGTCAAAACCCATATCCGCTTGACGGAAGCCGAAATGATGCAATTTGTTGATTTGTTTAAGGCGTATGATATTCACATCCAGGTCAGAGTGTACGATAACGGCAACCACGAAGTCGTCATGGAGAACGGCAAAGGGCCGGATGTAACGCTGAACTTCGAACTGCAGCATGGCGCGTATGTGTTCGAAGGAAGCCTCTGCTTCTACGAACCGGCGCCCGACAACGCGATGCGCAAAGCGATCGCCGCCTTCAAAGGGACGGCGGTGGCGCAGCGCCATTACAGGAATTTCATGATCGAGTATTGTTATGAGCGCGGACGCGTCGTGTCGATCATCGAACGGCGATTCGACGGAACGGAACAGGTCGTGTACCGGTACCGCAACTCGTTCCTTCATCTGCAGGAATTGTATGAACGGACGGATATCGAGGCGGACATCGCCCGGACGAAAGAGGAGATCAACCGGTTGCTCGACTTGCGCAGGCAGGCTGATCCCGGACATATAGCTGAATTGGACGCGAAGCTCGCCGAGCTTTCGCACCGTTTGTTCGTCATGGAAGCGTGACGGCGAACGCTTCACGAATGACGGCAAAACGGCCGCACGGAACCCGTTTGCGAACGGGCCGCGCGGCTTTTTTCATCCTGTCGATCCGAAATTGGGTGATTGGAAAAAAAACTGTTGCATTTGTGCGCAATAGATGTTATTTTTATTTTCGTTGACAATTAGGAACCAGGATTCACTCAGGACAATGATGTTGCGAGAGATTATTCCCTCGAGAAGTGAATGACGTAGGTCCTAGCGGATGAAATTTTGCGACATTTTATTCCTAGGAAGGGGGAACCGAAAGTGGAATACTCAACTTTCGGAAGGCATGTAGCTGTTGATGCTTGGGGAATTCAGTTTGAGAAATTGAACGATTGTGACTGGCTGCAATCTCAATTGGTGGAAGCTGCCGAAATATCCGGCGCCACCATACTGTCCGTTCAGGCGAAGCAATTTGAACCGCAAGGCGCGACAGTGCTTGTCATGTTGTCTGAAAGCCATCTCTCCATTCATACTTATCCTGAGAGAGGGTTTGCTGCGATCGATTGCTATACCTGCGGTGAGACGGTGGACCCGCAACTGGCGATCGATCACCTGGTGGCCGTGCTTCAGCCGACCCGCACATATGCCAAGAAGCTGATTCGCGGCGTCGGAGAGATGTCGGTTGAAGAACCGACGATCAAGACGGTTCAATGCGTGAAATGACAACCGTTTGACCGATCTTGCATGACGCAGGCATAGGAAATGTTGAAAAAGGCGTTCAAATGAAAGTTCGCAATTGAAAACGAATGTGAACAGAAACAAACTGGCTGTTCGTGATACCGCTCGAGCGGTTCCGGACGGCCTTTTGATTTTAGATGAACCTGAATGTATGAACCTGTCAGGGAACGTTGACATGTCTTTCGCCGCATACCCATACAATGACGATAGAATAACGGGCCGTCCGACGGCGGGCGGCGACGTTCGAGTCAGGATGGTGATGCGCATGTTCGGCAGAAAACGAGTCGGCCGGGCGGTCTTCTGGATCATTCCGGCCGTCATGACGGTGTGGATGACGTACCAGCTCTATAGCCTGTTCGAAAGCAGACAGGTTCGTCAAGATGCGGCCCGCATGTTGTTTGAGGCGTCAAGTTTTCAGATCGAACTGATGTCGAGATTTTTGAGCGAAGCGGTCAACGCGAGGGTCAGCTCACAGCTGGATTCGCTGAAAAACGCCGTCTATGCGGCGGCCTATGTCCATGACCGGTTCGCAAGCGTGTTTCCTCCGGGGCAGATCGACGATCTGGCATCGCTGAAAATGCTGCTGCAGTATTTGATGCATCTTCAGATCGGCGGCGACCGGCCGCTGAAGGAGGAGGAGAAATCGCTGCTGCAGCAGATGGAGCCGATGTACAAACAGCTTGCGGAAGCTTATGCGGGGATGATGGATGAAAAGGGCAGGCTGATCCGGTACGGGCGCAGCCTGGTGAAGGATCTGGATGACAAACTGCTCGCGATTCTTGGGAAACATGTGTGACCGCGGCGGCAGACAGTAGTCCATTCGTGCGGGCGTCGTTTTTCCGCATAATGGTGTATAACGGTGGAAATGCAGGATAACGCTAGGAATGGTTCGTCATATAAAATTCACAGTTATGTGCATGAGTTTCCGGAATTGATATGTTATAATTGTCACGATGTAAATTATATTAATTCTAATGTGAAAAGGCAGGTGAGCCCATTGCACACAGTGGTGGTCGGTCTGAATTACCGGACAGCTCCGGTGGAAATTCGCGAGAGATTCGCCGTTTCCGAAACAGAACTGGCTGAAGCCCTCAGGCGCTTGAAAGAAACGAGAAGCGTCAAGGAATGTGTAATCGTGGCAACCTGTAACCGGACGGAAATCTATGCGGTCGTGGACCGTTTATCTTTGTGCGGATATGAGATTCGCGCGTTTTTGGAAGAGTGGTTCGGAATCCCCCCGAGGGAATTCGTCAAATATTTATATATCTACGAAGACCGCGACGCGGTGAAGCATCTTTTGCGGGTCGCAAGCGGTCTTGACTCGATGGTGATCGGCGAGACGCAAATCCTCGGTCAGGTCCGCCATGCGTTTTTTGCGGCGAGAGAACTCGGCATGACTTCCCGCATATTCAATCATTTGTTCCAGCAGACGCTGGCGTTCGCCAAGCGGGCGCATACGCAGACGGCGATCGGCGAAAGCGCCGTATCGGTCAGCTATGCCGCCGTGGAGTTGGGGAAGAAAATTTTCGGCAGTTTCCGCGACAAGACCGTCATGCTCGTCGGCGCCGGAAAGATGGGGGAACTGACGGGCAAGCATCTCCTGGCCAACGGGGCGAAGAGAATCATCGTCGCCAACCGCTCGAGGGATCGCGCCGCCGAACTGGCCGAAAAATACGGTGCCGAAATTTGCCCGCTGGATGACATACCGGACAGGCTGATCGAGACCGACGTGCTCATCAGCTCCACCGGCGCCGGAAAATGGCTGTTGACGAAACGGCAGTTGGAGAGCGTCGTCCCGCTCAGGATGGGCAGGCCGCTTTTCATGATCGATATATCTGTTCCGCGCAACCTGGAACCGTCGATCCGGGAATTGGACAACGTTTATGTGTACGATATCGACGATCTGGAAGGAATCGTGGAAGACAATATGGAGCAGCGCCGGAAGGAAGCGGAGAAGATCGAGCGGATGATCGAAGAGGAAGTGTCGGCACATGAACATTGGTTCCGGACATTGCATGTCGGTCCGGTTCTCCGGGCGCTGCAGGAAAAGTCGTCCGGCATTCACCGGGCAACGCTGGAAAGCCTGTTCAACAAGCTGCCCGAGCTGGACGAGCATCAACGCAAGGTCATTCACAAGCTGACGAAAAGCATTGTGAACCAGCTTCTGCAAGACCCGATCAACCGCATCAAGGAGATGGCGGCGGAGCGGGACGGCGAAGATATGGTGGCGATATTCGCGCGCATCTTCTCGCTGGAGGACAAGCTCGCCGATGGTGCAGACGCGGGCGAACGGGGTGACGGTCAGAGGGAAGGTCGATTGGACGTCCGAACGGACGGCCTGACAGATGACCGAACTGCCGATCATGCGGTTGCACATGCAGACGACCGCGTGACCGATCATACAGCCGGTCATGCGGATGCTCGCGCAGTCGGTCAATCGGCCGGACCGGCAGAAGTTCGTGCAGTCGGTCAATCAGCCGGACAAGCGGATGATCGCACCGCTGGTCATAAAGCCGAACATCCAGACGATCTGAGGGAATGGAAAGGTGACCGAAAGAACGGCCGCGTCGTCGACCGGCACGCCGCAGGACGGGATGCGGAGGTTGGCGAGGCGTGCGGCGCCGCCAAAGTGCCGGGCATCATGACATCAGCATCGCGGGACGAAGAGGAACCGGTATCGTACATGTTGCGTTCATTGGCAGCAGGTCCACTAACAGCAAGAGGATAGCTGCGGGAAGGGAATCACCCTGAGCTTGCCGACACTGTTTCGCATAGAACCTCATGTCTATCGGAATGCCGAGCGGCCGGGGTGATTTTTATATATACGAAATGTCTATACTGGTGCTAGAAGGAGGAACCCGGCGTGTCCACCTATCCGGTCTCACTGCTTATCGAAGGACGGCCGTGCTATGTGATCGGCGGGGGGCGGGTGGCGGAGCGGAAGATCGAGGGCTTGCTCGCCGCCGGCGGCAAGATTACCGTCATCAGCCCGCGCATCACCCCGCGGATCGAACAGTGGTTCGAACAGGGGCGCATTGCAGTCGAGCTTCGCCCTTACCGCGAAGGGGATCTGGAGCATGCGGCGCTCGTCTTCGCGGCGACGGACGACGAAAGCGTCAATATCGCGGTGTGCCGCGAGGCGAACGGGCGGGGGCTGTGGGTCAATGACGCGATGAGCGCCGAGAGATCGACTTTCCATGTGCCGGCGGTTCTCAGACGGGGCGGACTCACGGTGGCGGTGTCCACGGAAGGTTCCTCGCCGATGCTGGCGAGCCGTCTGCGCGACGAGTTGGCGGACGCATACGGTGATGCGTACGGGCGGTATGTCGAACTGCTCGGCAAGCTGCGGAAAAAGCTGTCGGCGATGGACTTGTCCGATGAGCAAAGACGGGAACGGTACATCAGATGGCTCGACGCCAAAGATGAAATCATTTCCGCATTGGAGCGCGATCCAGACGGTCTGCGGACGGATGACCTGATCGCCGAATTGCTGGAGGAAGCGCGCGAGTGACGCGAGGCCGGAATGTCTGACGGCGCCCCGCTTCACCGCGTCCGTTCTTGACATCACCGTGAAGTCGGATACGAAGAGCCTTAAAGGCTACAGTTCAGGAGGCGTACAGATGAGGAAGATAATCGTCGGATCCAGGAAGAGTGCACTTGCCTTGACCCAGACGGAACAAGTGATCGAACAACTCAGGCGCATGGCTGAGTGGGAAGGCCGGTCGTACGAATTCGAGGTGCGGACGTTCGTCACCAAAGGCGACCGCATCGTCGACGTGACGCTGTCCAAAGTCGGCGGCAAAGGACTGTTCGTGAAAGAGATCGAACAGGCGATGCTGAACGGTGAGATCGATATCGCCGTTCACAGCATGAAGGATGTGCCGTCCGAACTGCCGGAAGGGCTTGTCATCGGCGCCCTGCCGGCGAGGGAAGATCCGCGCGATTGTCTTATTTCACGCGGCGGCGTGCCGTTTCGGGAACTGCCGAAGGGGGCGAAAATCGGCACGAGCAGTCTGCGGCGGAGCGCACAGCTGAGGGCGGCCAGACCGGATCTGGAGATTGCCTGTATACGCGGCAACATTGATACGAGATTGCGCAAGCTCGAGGAAGAGGGGTTCGATGCGATCGTGCTCGCCGCCGCGGGGCTGAAGCGGATGGGTTGGGAAGCGAAAATCAGTGAACCGCTCTCTGCAGACATCTGTATCCCGGCGGTGGGGCAAGGAGCGCTGGGCATCGAATGCCGTAAAGAGGACGCGGAGGTCAGAGCATTGCTCAGCTTGCTGAACGATGAGCCGACGGAGACGGCGGTGACCGCCGAGCGCGCCTTTCTCCGCAGGTTGAACGGCGGATGCCAGGTGCCCATAGGCGCGTATGCGGAGATTGTCGGCGAACAGGACGGAAAACCGCTCGTCAGATTGACGGGCATGGTCGGCTCATCGGACGGCGCGAAACTGCTCCGTACCGAACGGCTGGGCGACGATCCGGAACGGGTCGGGCTTGAAGCGGCGGAACAGCTGATCGCGCAAGGTGCGGACGAGATCTTGCTACAGGTTGGAGGATAAATGCGGTGAGGGGAAAAGTGTTTTTGGTGGGAGCGGGACCCGGGGATCCGAAGTTGGTCACGTTGAAGGCTCTCGAAGCGGTGCAGCGGGCGGACGTCGTTATTTACGACAGGCTCGTCAGCCCGGTTTTGCTTATGCATGTGAAACCGACGGCAGAGAAGATTTATGCCGGCAAGAAGAAAAGCGTACATACGTTGACGCAGGATCAGATCAATCAATTGCTGGTGGACTACGCGCTGCAGGGCAAGACGGTGACGCGCCTTAAGGGCGGCGATCCGACCGTGTACGGCAGAGGCGGTGAAGAAGCGGAGGTATTGATGCGCCACGGGATCGACTATGAGATCGTGCCGGGCATCAGTTCGATCTATGCCGTGCCCGCGTATGCCGGCATTCCGGTCACCCATCGCGATTATGCTTCGTCGTTTTTCGTTGCAACGGGCCATGAAAGGCCGGACAAGCTCGTGTCGTCGTTAAAATGGGACCACCTGGCGCATGCGGCGGATACGTTGATCTTCCTCATGGGGGTTTCGCGCATCGACGTCATCAGCGAACAGCTCATTCGCCACGGCCGCGATCCGGACACGCCCGTCGCCCTTATCCGCTGGGGCACAAGAGCGGAACAGCGGACGTTGGTCGGCACGCTCCGGGACATCGCGCGGAAAGTGGAGGAAGCGGGCTTCCTGCCGCCGGCCGTCATCATCATCGGCGATGTCGTCCGCCTGCGGGACAAGCTGGCGTGGGTGGAGAAACGGCCGCTGTTCGGCAAGCGCATCCTCGTCACCCGTTCGCGCGCGCAAGCCGGAGACATGATCCGGCGGATCGAGGAGCTGGGCGGGGAGGCGGTGCCGTTTCCGGTATTGCAGATCGAGCCGATCCGCGATGCCGGGCGGCTGGCGGTATTGGATCAGGCTTTGCGTTCGATTGAGCGGTACGACTGGATCGTGTTCACGAGCGTCAACGCGGTGGAGCAGATGTTTAACCGTCTGCGTGAGCTGCGGATCGATGTGCGCAGACTCGGGACGAAGGTGGCGGCGATCGGGCCGCAAACGGCTTCGGCGCTGCTCGACCGGGGCATTGTGCCGGAAGAACTGCCGGAGAAGTACCAGGCCGAAACGTTGGCCGATCATTTGCTTGCGAGACTGAAACCGGGCGAACGCGTGTTGATCCCCCGCTCTTCTTCCGCCCGCGACGTGTTGCCGGACGCGCTTCGGTCGGCCGGATACGAAGCGGATGCGGTGGACGTCTATGATAATGTTCCCTCCCGCGCGCATGCCGGATGGGTCGTGGACATGCTGGAATCGGGGGACATTTCCATCGTCACCTTCGCCAGTTCGTCGGCGGTTCATTATTGTGTCGAGGCATTGAAGATGAGCGGCGTCCGGGAACCCGAACAATTGCTGAACCGCTGCAAGGTCGTCTGCATCGGCCCGGTCACGGCGGACACGGCGAGACAGTACCGGATCGAAGTGAGCGCCACGGCGCAGGAAGCGACGATCGCTTCGATGATCGACACGCTGTGCGGGATTACGATCGACGATGCGTGGCGCAACGCCCGGGAAGAGTGAACGGTGACCTGCGGCGGAGAATATCGCATAAGGGCGTTTTCAGACGGATGGCGAATGGCGTAGCATGACGGAGAACGGCGCCGCGGATACATGAAACGCGTGGTATAGACGCGTTGATGAAGTGTGAGAGTCGATGGCTTTGAGCCATGCGCGGGGATCGGAAAGACGGCCGATGACTGGCTGAATAGCTGAATCGATAAGCTGAATGGATGAAATGTACGGACTTATACAACAGATCATGGGACGAAAGGTGTGACGGCAATGGGGTTCCCGACAGTGAGGCTGCGCCGTCTGCGCGGCAGCCAGACGATGCGGAGACTGGTGCAGGAGACGAGATTGACGGCTGATGATCTCATTTATCCTTTGTTCGTGGTGGAAGGAACGGATGTTCAGGAGCCGATCGCTTCGATGCCGGGCGTGTTCCATTATTCGCTCGACCGGTTGGAAAAGGAATTGGAAGATGCCCATAAGGCGGGGATACGGGCGGTGCTGCTGTTCGGCGTGCCGGAACATAAGGACAGCGAGGGCTCGTCCGCCTATGATGAGAACGGCATCGTGCAGAAAGCCTCGAGGATGATCAAGCAAAAGTATCCGGACATGCTCGTGATCGCGGACACCTGTCTGTGCCAATATACGGACCATGGCCACTGCGGCGTTGTGGTGCAGCGGAAGGATGCGAATGAGGCGGTGATCGACAACGACCGCTCTTTGGAGCTTTTGGCGAAGACGGCTGTATCTCAGGCGGCGGCCGGCGCCGACATCATCGCACCGTCGAACATGATGGACGGTTTTGTGAAGGCGATTCGCGAGGCGCTTGACGCGGCGGGATATGAGCATGTTCCGATCATGTCGTACTCCGTCAAATACGCTTCCGCGTATTACGGACCGTTCCGCGACGCGGCTCATTCCGCGCCCCGGTTCGGGGATCGCAAGACGTATCAGATGGACCCCGCCAATCTGAGAGAGGCGCTGCGCGAAGCGGAGGAAGACGTCGCCGAGGGAGCGGATTTTCTGATGGTGAAGCCGGCGCTCGCTTACCTTGACGTGCTGCGCGAACTTCGTCAGCGGTTCAACCATCCGCTTGTCGCGTACAACGTCAGCGCCGAATACTCGATGGTGAAGGCGGCCGCTTCCCTCGGATGGCTGAACGAGCGTGCCATCGTGATGGAGACGCTGCTCGGCATGAAGCGGGCGGGCGCCGACCTGATCATCACGTATCACGCGAAGGATGCGGCGCGCTGGCTTAAGGAAGATGCCGTCCATTGACGAATGAAGCGGCGGGATGTGAGGGGGATGGCGATCCTCCCGCCTGTTCCGCCGGCGGCCGATCCGGCGGACGCCGCCGGATCGACGGTCAACGGAGCGCGTTCAGATCCAGTATGTACTGATCGTCCGTAAATCTGAGAATCGAACGCCGCTGGAATTCCTCGATGACTTGCGATAACGTTTCGCGCTTGACGCCCGCAAGCTGGGCCAGTTCATCGTGGTTCAGCGCGATTTTGAAGTAGATCAGGTTGCCGTCCCGCTGACCGTTGCGCGATGCCATCTGGATGATGCTCTTGACGATGCGCGTCCGTTCGTCGAGGAACATGAGATCCTGAACGTGCTGGTTGGTCTCGCGCAGTCTTGTGCAAAGCTCGATCATGATGCCTTGCGTGATGTCGAAGTTGGCTTTCAGCAGCGTCATGAAGTGATCCCGGCGCAGGCAATAGAGCAGACAGTCTTCCAATGTTTGCGCCGAAGCGGAACGCGGGCCCTGATCGATCAGCGACAGTTCGCCGAAGCTTTCGCCGGGTCCGGCGATCGTCAGGATTTTCTCTTGACCGGCGCTGTTCGACGTGTAGATTTTCACGGAACCGCTGATGATGATATAAAACACTGTTCCCGGTTCATTTTCGCGAAACAGCACGGTCCCCGCCTGAAACTGTTCTTTGGTGCACATGTTGTAAATGATTTTCAGCTGATAGTCGTTCAAATGTCTGAATAGTGCAACATTGCGTAGATACTTCATCATGATCCCCTTCACAATGAGATAAATTTCGATAGATCGTCTGAATCTATCGTACCACAGATAGGAAGATGAAGGTTACATATTTTTAAAGAATATAGTCGAAAATTGTCAAGCAATGCAGCTTGATCTGGTTCTATGGCGAACAGATGGGAAAGGATGGTAGATTTATGAGCAAAGGATCAGGCCGCAAGAGCGAGCGGTCGGCAGCGGCTTTTGAAGAAGCGAAAAAGGTGATGCCGGGCGGCGTGAACAGTCCGGTGCGCGCGTTTCGTTCCGTCGGATTAACGCCGATCTTCGTGGAGCGCGGCGAGGGAGCTTACATCTACGACATCGACGGCAACCGGTTCATCGATTACGTCTGCTCCTGGGGACCGCTCATTCTGGGGCATGCTCATCCGGAAGTGGTGGCCAATATCCAGAAAGCCGCCGCAAACGGAACGAGCTTCGGGGCGCCGACGCTGATCGAAACGGAGATGGCCAAGCTCGTGTGCGAACGGGTGCCTTCGATTGAAGTGGTGCGCATGGTGAACTCCGGAACCGAAGCGACGATGAGCGCGCTCCGCCTGGCGAGAGGATACACGAAACGCGACAAGATCTTGAAGTTTGAAGGAAGCTACCACGGTCATGCCGACTCGTTGCTCATCAAGGCCGGGTCCGGCGTTGCCACGCTCGGCTTGCCGGACAGCCCCGGCGTTCCGGTGAGCACGGCGGCCAACACGATCACGGTGCCGTACAACGATCTGGAGGCGGTTCGCTACGCCTTTTCGCTCTATGGGGAACAGATCGCCTGCGTGATCGTGGAGCCGATCGCGGGCAACATGGGCGTCGTTCCTCCTCTGCCGGGCTTTTTGGAAGGGCTGCGGGAAGTGACGAAGGAGTACGGAAGCCTGCTTATTTTTGATGAGGTGATGACGGGCTTCCGCGTCGGATTGAACTGCGCTCAAGGCTTGTACGGCGTGATGCCGGACATTACGTGCCTGGGCAAGGTGATCGGCGGCGGGCTGCCTGTAGGCGCTTATGGAGGCCGCAGGGAGATCATGGAACACGTCGCGCCCAGCGGCCCGATCTATCAGGCGGGAACGTTGTCCGGCAATCCGCTGGCGATGGCGGCAGGGCTTACGACGCTCAAACTGCTCGGCATGCCGGGCGTTTATGAGGAACTGGAACGTAAGAGCGCGAGACTGCAGGAAGGATTCGAAAAAAATGCCGCCGAACGGGGCATTCCATGCACGATCAACCGCGTCGGTTCGATGTTGTGTCCGTTTTTCACGGACCGGAAAGTCATCAACTATGAGACGGCCCGCACTTCCGACCTGAACATGTTCGCCGCATATTTCGGCCATATGCTTGATCTGGGGATCAGCATCGCGCCTTCCCAGTTCGAGGGCATGTTTATTTCGACGGCGCATACGGACGAAATGATCGAGCAGACGATCGAAGCACACCGCGAAGCGCTCGCCCGCCTGTGAGCACGCAGCCGCTGTCCGGTCTGTCGCGAACATGCGCGAACAGGCGGAAAGAGGCAAGAAAGTCAGGAAGCGGCAAGGAAAGGCGGAAAAATTAAGAAGAGGCGAAAGAGAGAAACGGATTAGATCATGGGGTAACGACGAACGAGAAAAGAGGCTGTGCCATGCATACACAAACTGGATACAACGATACGTTTTTGCGCGCCTGCAGGCGGGAACCGGTGCCGTACACTCCGGTTTGGTACATGCGGCAGGCGGGGCGCTACGATCCGGATTACCGGAAGATCAAGGAGCGCTATTCGCTTCTGGAAATATGCCGGCAACCCGAACTGGCGGCGGAAGTGACGATGATGCCGGTGAAGAAACTGGGAGTGGATGCGGCGATTTTGTATTCGGACATCATGAATCCGGTCGAATCGATCGGCGTCAAATTCGACATCGTGAAGAACGTCGGGCCGGTCATCGAAGAGCCGATCCGCACGTTCCAGGACGTGCAGAGACTGAAACCGGCCGATGTGGAGGGCGACCTCGGGCATGTGCTGGAGACGATCCGCATCCTCGACCGCGAATTGACCATTCCGCTCATCACGTTCGCCGGCGCGCCTTTCACGATCGCAAGCTATCTGATCGAGGGCAAGCCGTCAAAAGACTATAAACATACCAAGACGTTGATGTACCGGGAACCGGAGGTCTGGTTCGCCCTGATGGACAAGCTTGGGGATATGGTCGCCGCCTATCTGCGGGCGCAGATCGAAGCGGGAGCCAAAGCGGTGCAGCTGTTCGACAGCTGGGCGGGAGCGCTCGCTCCGCGGGATTATGAGAAATATGTGCTTCCGGTCGTCCGGCGCATCTTTGATTCGCTGGCCGATCTGCCGCAGCCGAAAATTTATTTTCCGGGCGTGGCGTCGGGCGAGCTGCTGCCTTTGCTCCGCGGTCTGAAGGCCGACGTGATCGGGTTGGATTGGCGCGTGACGATCGCGGAGGGCAGGCGCAGGGTCGGCCCGTCATTCGCCGTGCAGGGCAACATGGATCCGCTGCTGTTGAATGCGCCATATGAGGTGATGGTCGAGGCCGCGAAATCCATCATCGATCAGGGCAAGGCGGGGCGCGGACATATTTTCAACCTCGGGCACGGACTGTTTCCGGAAGCTTCGCTCGACCAGCTTAAGCGTCTGACGGAATTCGTGCACGAATATTCATCCGGCGCGCGGGAATAATGGTTCACCGGTTCTGCATGCGAGAGTGAATTCTGTGGCGGGAAACAGCAGGGAATGAACGGATGTTCCACGGTCATCGAGTGGAACCCGGCGAGTGAGAGACAAGGAAGAGAGGAATGATGGACGTGGCGGAGAACAGACGAGTCGGCGTGCTGGTCATGTCGTACGGAACGCCGGAGAGCATGGAGCAGATCGAAGAGTATTACACGCATATCAGAAGGGGAAGGCCGCCGTCGGCGGAGCAGCTCCAGGAGTTGAAGGAGCGGTATGAGGCGATTGCGGGCGGCGTATTCCCGCTTCGCGAAAACACGAACAAACAGGTGGAGGCGCTGCAGAACGCGCTTGACGAGCTTGGCGGCGACGTGCGGTATGAATGCTTCCAGGGGCTGAAGCATGCGCGTCCGTACATCGAGGACGGCGTTCAACAGATGGCCGAGGCGGGCATCCGGGAAGCGGTCGGTCTCGTGCTGGCGCCGCATTACTCCGTGATGAGCGTCGGTTCCTACATCGAGCGCGCGGAGAAGAAGGCGGAAGAACTGGGCATCCGCATGCGCTTCGCGAAAAGTTACCACACGCGTCCGCTTCTGATCGAGGCGTTCACCGAACGGGTGCGGGAGGGACTCGGCAAATTTCCGGAAGGCGCGGACCGGGTGGAGGTTTTGTTCACCGCGCACAGTTTGCCGGAGAAGATTTTGAAGATGGGCGACCCGTATGTTGATCAATTGCTGGAGACGTCGCGTCTCATCGCGGTCCAGGCGGGCGTGACGGCGTGGCGGTTCGCATGGCAAAGCGCGGGGCGCACGGCGGACCCGTGGCTCGGACCGGATATTCTCGATGTGATGAAGCAACTGGCGGAAGAAGGCGTCAAGAACATCCTCGCATGTCCGATCGGTTTCGTGTCCGACCACCTGGAGATTTTGTACGACCTTGACATCGAAGCCAAACGGTTCGCTTCGGAACTCGGCGTTCATTTCGAACGGGTGCGGTCGCTCAATCAGGATCCGAAATATATTCATCTGCTGCGCGATCTCACGTTGGAACTGGCGGCGAAAGAACCCGGCGCATACGCGATGTGACGCTGGCAAGGCGCATGCGGCATGCGCCATTGTGACGGCTCGGCGGCCGATGAAAAGATAGGCATGGTCGACTCCCTTGACCCATATATATAGAATGAAACGATCAGTCGCGATCGGTCTTTGGGACCGCAGAAACATAAGACCGGTTTAGATGTAACGCGATATGGTGAAGGGAGGAAGACCAGTGTCTGACAATCCTAAAGGACTCAGGTTCGATATCTACGAGCGTCTGACCCTTCCGGACGAAGTGCCGGGAATCGGAGAATTGCAGGATGTCGAACTTGTTCCGCGCATTACGATGCAAACGCAACATGACCAAGCCGTGCTGAGCGGTGATCTGCTGCTGATGGGTACATATGTCGGAATAGACGAACGAAACGAACCGATCGGAATCAAACAGCTGAATCATCGGATACCGGTGGAGATCACGGTGCCGCTCAAGCGGATCAGGCGGATGGACGGCATCGGCATCGAGATCGAAGACTTCGACGTGGACCTTCTGTCCAGCAGAACGCTGAACTTGACGGGCGTCATCTCGCTGAACGGCGTCGATACTTCGGCGGAGCAGACGTGGCAGCAGCAGGGGGATGCGGTGTTTGTGCACGAAGCCGCTTTGCAGGCGGATCAGTCCAAACAGCCGGAAGTCCGCCCTGAAACTTTCGCAGTGCAGGCGTCTTCTGCATATGCCGCCGATTCGACGGATTCGGGAGCCGCTTCCGCCGCCGCGGACGGGCCGGCTTTCGAGGAGAGACAGGAGGATGAGCGGCCTTCCGCGGAACCGTCGGCCGAGCCATCCGCCGTGATGCGGCCTGAGCAGCGATTGGCGTCGCAGCCAGACTTCGGACAGGATGCGTCCGGCGGCGAGGCATACGGTGAACCGCAGCGCGTGGAGCCCCAGCCGGTTTCCGGCAACCAGTCCGCCGCAGGCCAGACGGCAAAATCCGAAGAGAAAGCGGAGAAAGTGTCTTCGGAAGCGGCCCAGAAACAGGCTCCGGCCGGTGAAACGCAAGAAATGAAGCCGAACGTCAAAGCGGATGAAGCGCCTTCTTCGCAGACGGCGAGCGCAGCCGAGAAGTCCGCCGCCGCGCAAGTTCATGAGAACGCGGCGCACGCCGGCGTTGCGGAAACCGCGCATAGCGCCGCCGAAGGATCGAAGGAGATGAAGATCGCTTTCGGCAGCCTCAAGCAGGAATCGGACCAATGGACCGGCGGAGCGGCCGGCGTGAAAGCCTTGCTCGGCAAGCAGTCGGATAAAACGCAGGAAAAGGAAAGCGCGCAGGAAAACGTGCACAGCGCGAAGGAGCATGCGCCGAAGCGCGACGCGGAGGAGCCGCTTGCGCAGGAAAGCGCCGACACCGATACGGACCGGTCCGATGATAAGATCCAATGGAAGCACTTATTCCTGTCGTCTGAAAACGAGGAACGGCGGTTCAAAAAGATGAGAATGTGCATCGTGCAGAAGGAAGAAACGCTGGAAACGATCGCGGCGAGATATTCGCTCAATCCGAAGGAGATCGTTCTCTACAATCGGTTGAATTCGGAACAAGTGCATGAAGGTCAGGTTATTTATATTCCGGTTAACGCATAGCATGGGAGTCATCGGAGGGAAGCCGCGCGCGGCCGAAGCCGTTACGGCGCAAAGCGCGGCATTCGTTTCCCGATGCATGAAAAAAGGGCGATCCCGAGCGGAATGCCCTTTATTTTTTTTCGGCTTATGATTGCCGAAGATGTCGTTTTGTTTGCAAGACATCGCTTGCACCGCCGATTTCCCGTTACCTTTCGTCGAGGCGCCTATGACAAGATGATGTTCAAAAAGCCTCGAAGAGATTCCCTTATATGAACCTTCGCCGATCATCAGTAATACTCCAGTATAAAACCGAGATACGCCAGAAATAACAGGAATAATAGGAGGACATCAAACGGTGTCGGGAAGACGAGAGTCCGGACAAACTGGAGGCAGATAAGCGGAAAACAGACGGTCTTGAGCGTATAACGGATGCGGAACCAAAATTTCTGCAACGGTTTCACACCTCCCGGCCGATTGTGAAAAGCGCGCTTCCTGGCGGGCACGGATACGGCCTCCAACAGACGCAGGACAAGTGCGGATATGTCCGCACGGGCAAAACGGGAATCAACCGTGTATCCGATAGAAAACAAGCGCGAATGACCTTCCGGCAAACGTCGATAAAAAACGGATCGTTTTCGGATCATTTGTTCCTCATCCATAGTTTATGAGAGTCGGTGCTATGGATATGCTAATTATTGACTAGCCACTTAAAGGCGGTTATCATATTGTTGATGCAGATCAGTCGCACGGGCGGTTCTTTATGCCATCCGTATATTGCAAAAGACGTTGAACGGGAATAGTAAGCGGCGAACCCAGACAGAGAGCGGAATCATAGGCTGAAAGTTCCGTTGGCAGTTGACCCGCTGAAGTCGCCCGGGAGTCGCTGGTGACAGCCGGTTCATACAGCCGTTATCTGTAAGAGTGTCGCGCATGATCGTTTTGCGCGAAACAAAGGTGGTACCGCGGAAGTTTCCTTTCGTCCTTTGCGACGGAAGGTTTTTGTATTTTTCAGGGGTATACGTTGTAGGGAGGATGCTTGAAATATGAGTCAGAACGAACACACTTCACAACAGGCGCAGACTGCGCCAGCCAACAAGCAGGTTTCGATGCCGACAACCTATCAGCCGCATGAGGCGGAAGCGAAATGGTACAAGTATTGGATGGAGAACCGCTTCTTCGAAGCGGGCAGACGCCCGGACAAAGAGCGTTTCACCATCGTCATCCCGCCGCCTAACGTGACGGGGATGCTGCACATCGGACACGCGCTCGACTTCACGCTGCAAGATATCTTGATCCGCACGAAGCGCATGCAGGGATACGATACGTTGTGGCTTCCCGGCACCGACCATGCGGGCATCGCCACGCAGACGAAGGTGGAGCAGAAGCTGCGCGAAGAAAGCGGACTTACGAGATACGATCTCGGCAGAGAAAAATTCCTCGAGCAGGTTTGGGCGTGGAAGGAGCATTATGCGAATACGATCCGCGGCCAGTGGGCGAAGCTCGGCCTGTCGCTGGATTACACCCGCGAGCGGTTCACGCTGGACGAAGGCTTATCGAGAGCCGTGCGGGAAGTGTTCGTCCGCCTGTACGAGAAAGGGCTCATCTACCGGGGCAAATATATCATCAACTGGGACCCGGCGGCCCGCACGGCGCTGTCGGATATTGAGGTCGAGTACAAAGAGGTGAAAGGTCATCTCTATCATCTGCGGTACCCGCTGAAGGACGGATCGGCTTCGATCACCGTCGCGACGACAAGACCGGAGACGATGCTCGGCGATACGGCTGTGGCCGTGCATCCGGACGACCCGCGCTACAAGCATCTGATCGGCAAGACGCTCATTTTGCCGATCGTCGGACGGGAGATCCCGATCATCGGCGACGAATATGTCGATCCCGAATTCGGAAGCGGCGCGGTGAAAATTACGCCGGCGCATGACCCGAACGACTTCGAGGTGGGCAAACGGCACAACCTGCCGCAGGTGCTCGTCATGGACGAGAGCGGCAGGATGAACGAGAACGCGGGCAAATACCAGGGAATGGACCGCTTCGAGTGCCGGAAACAGCTGGTGAAGGACCTGGAGGAGCAGGGTGTGCTGATCAAGATCGAGGAGCACGTTCACCAGGTGGGACACAGCGACCGCACGGGCGTCGTCATCGAACCGTATCTGTCCACGCAATGGTTCGTCAGGATGGAACCGCTGGCGAAGGCGGCGATCGAAGCGCAAAAATCCGGCAAGGGAGTCCGTTTCGTGCCGGAGCGCTTCGAAAAGATCTATCTGAACTGGATTGAAAACGTACGGGACTGGTGCATTTCCCGCCAGCTGTGGTGGGGTCACCGCATTCCGGCATGGTATTGCGATGATTGCGGCGAAATGACCGTAGCCCGGGAAGACGTTCACCAATGTTCGAAATGCGGATCGGCGAATGTCCGGCAGGACGAAGACGTGCTGGATACCTGGTTCAGTTCCGCGCTGTGGCCGTTCTCGACGCTCGGCTGGCCGGATGAGACGGAGGACATCAAGCGCTATTATCCGACGAACGTGCTGGTGACCGGTTACGATATCATCTATTTCTGGGTCGCCCGCATGATCTTCACGGCGCTCGAATTCACGGACCGGATTCCGTTCCGCGATGTTCTGATCCACGGCCTCGTGCGCGACGCGGAAGGCCGGAAGATGTCGAAATCGCTGGGCAACGGCGTCGATCCGATCGAAGTGATCGACAAATACGGCGCCGACGCGCTTCGCTTCATGATCTCCACCGGCAGCACGCCGGGGCAGGACCTGCGCTTCCGCTGGGAGCGTGTCGAACAGGCGCGCAACTTCGCCAACAAGATCTGGAACGCTTCCCGCTTCGCGCTCATGAATCTGGATGGGTTCACCGCTTCGGACATCGATCTGACGGGCAAGCTCGGCACCGTCGACCAATGGATATTGCATCGGCTGAATGAGACGGTGCGCGACGTGACCCGCCTTATGGATCAGTATGACTTCGGGGAAGTCGGAAGATTGCTGTACAACTTCATCTGGGACGATCTGTGCGACTGGTATATCGAGTTTGCGAAACTGAGCCTGTATGGGCAGGATGCGGCGGCGAAGCGGACGACGCAGTCCGTGCTGGCCTACGTGCTGGATCAGACACTCCGTCTTCTGCATCCGTTCATGCCGTTCCTGACGGAAGAGATCTGGCAGCATCTTCCCCATGAAGGAGAGACGATCACGCTGGCGCAATGGCCGCAGTACCGTGAAGCATTTGCGGCTCCGGACGCGGTGCGCGAGATGGAATTGCTCATGAGCGTCATTCGTTCCGTCCGCAACATTCGCGCGGAAGTGAATGTGCCGATGAGCAAGAAGGTCGAACTGATCATCAAGCCGGCGGATGAGGAGACGCTCGAGATTTTGAAACGGAACACCATGTACATCGAGCGGTTCTGCGGCACATCGGCGTTCTCCATGAGCCTTGACGCTCCGCGTCCCGAACAGGCGATGACGGCTGTCGTCAGCGGCGCGGAATTGTTCCTGCCGCTCGCAGGGCTGATCGATATTTCCCAGGAAATCGACCGCCTGACGAAAGAGCTGGCCGTGCTGAACGCCGAAGTGGAGCGCGTGGAGAAGAAGCTGAGCAATGAGGGCTTCCTGCAAAAAGCGCCTGCGAAAGTCGTCGAAGAAGAGAAGGCGAAGATGCAGGACTACAAGGATAAACGAGACAAGGTCATGGCGCGCATCAAGGAATTGGAGCAGATGCGTTGATCATTGGTTTTTTCTTCCACAACTTAACCGGTATCAAGAGCGACCGCTCCGCATATTGCCCAAGCATATGCGGAGCACCATCATATAGTAAAGCATCATATAGTAAAGAAGGTAAAAGTCGATGAACTTCCATACTTATCAAGAAGCTGTGGATTGGATTACGGGTCTGCATGCGTTCGGCATCAAGCCTGGACTCAAGCGGATTGAAAAACTTATGGAGGCGTTCGACCATCCGCACCGAAGACTGAAGTTCATCCATGTGGCCGGTACGAACGGGAAAGGCTCCACATGCGCGATGATCGATCAGGTGTTGAGCAAATGCGGATACGATGTCGGGAAGTTCACTTCACCCTATATCGAGAAATACACGGACCGCATCACGTTCAACGGCGAGCCGATTCCGGAGGAAGAGGTGCTGAGACTGGCGAACAGGATCAAGCCGGTGGCGGATGAGATCGGCCAAAGCGAGCTCGGCTATCCGACGATGTTCGAGATCAGCACCGCGTTGGCGATCCTGTATTTCGCCGAAGTGACTTATCCTTATTTCGTCGTTTGGGAGACCGGTCTCGGCGGGCGGCTGGACGCCACGAACATCGTCGTGCCGATCGTCTCCGTCATTACGAACATCGGCACGGATCACACCGAATTGCTCGGAGATACGGTGGAGCAGATTGCCGCGGAAAAGGCGGGTATCATCAAGCCGGGCGTGCCCGTCGTCACCACCGTGGAACAGCCGGAGGCCGCCGCGGTATTGGAGCAAAAGGCGGCGGCGTGCAAATCGACGCTGTATCGGTACGGAAAGCAGTTTGATTTTGTCACGTCCGCGCGGGAAGACGGAGAGCAGGTGATGCAATTCGTCGGGCCTTTCCGGGAATACCACGATATCACCCTGTCGCTGAAAGGCGCTCATCAGTATAAAAATGCGGCATTGGCCATCATGACGCTGGAAGTGCTTCGGCAATATTACGCGATCATCATGGAGGAAGACGATCTCCGTTCGGCTTTGGCGGAAGTGAAGTGGCCGGGCAGACTGGAACCGGTTCAGGACGAACCGCGGATCATCGTGGACGGCGCTCATAATCCGGAAGGAGCGGAGGTGCTCGCCCGGGCGATCAAAGAGTCATATTCTTACGAGCGGCTGCATATCATGGCCGGGATGATGAGCAAGAAGCATCATCGGGATTATTTCAGGCATATACTACCTCTAGCGGATACGTTGATCATCACGCAGCCTGAGTTTGGGCAAGCGAAAGACGCATTGGAATTGACGGAACTGGTCACGGACATGAAACGCGAATACGCCCTTGATCGGTTGGAAATCGTGACAGAGCATGATTGGCGGAAAGCGCTGGCACGATTGCAGCGGATGACGGGGCCGAAAGATCTCGCAGTCGTGACAGGATCGTTGTACCTCGTTGCAGATGTTCGTTCCATGCTGTTATATCAATCTCATTCTGAAAAAGGTTGGTGAACGCAGGTTGAACACCCGGGAGCACGTCCACTTTATCGGGATCGGCGGTTACGGGATGAGCGCACTTGCCCGAGTGCTGCTTGAAATGGGGTATCGGGTGAGCGGTTCGGATGTCGCCCGTCAGGAACTGACGGATAAGCTGGCCGCCAAAGGCGCGACCGTATTCATCGGTCATCAGGCGGAACATGTAAGGGGAGCCGATCTCGTCGTCTACTCGACGGCGTTGCCGAAGGATAATGTAGAGATCGTCGCAGCCGAGGAACTGAACATTCCGATCATTCATCGTTCCCAGATGCTTGCGAGATTGTTGAATGAGCGCAAGGGGATTGCCGTCGCAGGATCGCACGGGAAAACGACGACCTCTTCCATGATCGCCCTCGTACTGGAGGATAACCGGTTGGATCCGACCTACATCATCGGCGGGGAGATCATGAACGTGGGAAGCAACGCGAAAGCGGGCAAGGGCGATGTCGTTGTGGCGGAAGCGGATGAAAGCGATGGGAGTTTCCTTCAATATTACCCGCAATATGCGATTGTCACGAACATTGAAGCGGATCATCTTGAAAATTACGACGGAAATTTCGAAAACCTGAAACAAGCCTACGCGAATTTTCTGCATCAGGTCAAACCGGGCGGAAAAGCGATCATCTGCGCCGACGACGAGCATATCGCCGGGATGATTCCGCGTTTGACCTGCGACAAAATCACGTACGGCATCAAAAAAGATGCCGATTATAAAGCGACGAACATCGTGCTGGGCGACCGGAAAGCCCGCTTTGACGTCGAACACGAAGGGCGGGTCATCGGCCAGATGTCGTTGTCCGTGCCGGGCATGCACAATGTGTATAACGCGTTGGCGGCGCTTATCGCCTGTCTGGAAGTCGGCCTCACCTTTGAACAGGTGGCTTCGTCGATCGTGAAGTTCCGAGGTGCGAAGCGGCGGTTCCAGGTGATGGGGGAATACGACGGGATCCTGGTGATCGACGACTACGCGCATCATCCGACGGAGATCGAAGCGACGATCAGCGCGGCCAAGGTGACGGGGAAACGGATCATCGCCGTGTTTCAGCCGCAGCGGTATACGCGCACCTACTTCCTGCTGGAACAGTTCAGCAGGGCGTTCTCCGAAGCGGATGAAGTGATGCTGACGGACATCTACTCGCCCGCCGGAGAGAAGCGGATCGAGGGCGTGAGCGCCGAGCGGCTTGTCCAGATGATCCGCGTGAACAGCAATCCGAACGTCAGTTATTATCCGACTCAGGATGAAGTGCTGGCAGCTTTGCGCGCCAAAGTGAAGCCCGGCGATCTCGTGTTGACGATGGGTGCCGGCGACATATGGAAAGTGGCGGAAAAACTGGCGAAGGAACTGAGCAACCGAACGGGCATTGAGCAATAACTTGAGCGATAAACGGTAGAAGACCACAGCCGACATGCCGAAGTGAGGACACGGCATGTCGGCTTTTTTACCGTTATTTCCCGATCAGGCGCGCCGTCGTTCTTTCTTTTTCCGATCGCCTTGCCTGTTGTTCTTTCAAAACGGGCGCATAATCTAGCGATTCCGCTCATAGATTAGAGTACAAGCACTTCCGATGCTCATAGATTCATTGGGTTCAGTGCATCAACGCAATGATGCGATATGAAGCATCATGCGGTTCGATCATGATGCGAATGCGTGCATAAGGGAAAGAAAAAGGAGAGAGGAAGAATGAACAAAGCGCGAATCACCTATCGGTTCGATCACGATAGAGAAAAGGCTGAGCGTCATATGCCGGAGCAGCGGGCGGAAACCTCTCCGGATCAAGCGCCGGTTCAGGACAGACGGGATGACGGCCTGCAAGACAAACCGTACGATTCCCAAATGTTGAATCAGTTTACGACGGATTTCGGGGCCTGGAGCTCGCCTTTCGATATTGAAGTCGAACGGTTGGAGAAGCTGATCAGAGAAAGCGGTCCCGATTACGACACGCCTTCGTCAACGGAGGCGGAAGACGATCGCGGCCGCTCGGAAAACACCCGTTTGCGCGTACGCGAATCACGGCGGAAGATCGGTGACGGAGCGCATAAGGACAACCCGTCCGCTGGCGGCAGCCGTTCCGATCGTATACGCAAGGAACGATATGTGGAGCAATATGACGAGTACAGCTTATGGACGGAGGAACTGGAGTCGCGCAGAAAGGCCTCGCCGCATGAAGAACCGATCATCGAAGAGGCTGCGGACGGCGACGGTTTTCTGTTCGTCGACAAGATTGCGCCGGACGTCTATCCTTCGGCTTCGTATTACCGTTCTTCCTGGCCGGGCGTCATTCTGTCGATGGTCGGTGCGATCACTTTGGGCCTCTTGTTCGGATTGTTCGTCATGCAGATGTTCACCGATCTGACGATTAGTCCCGATGCCCCGCCCGTATCCGCAACGGAGAACGAAACGGCGGATGTGCCTCCGTCCGTTTCTGAGGATGAACCGTCCGAAACCGGGCTTGGAAAGGAAGTCGCCGTCAACATTCCCGAGCAGACGTTCTACATGCTGCAATATGGAGTATTTTCGACGGCGGAGGGGGCCAACGAAGCGCAAAGACAGCTGCGCAACGCGGGAATAGCAAGCGGCTACGAGTTTTCCGACGGACGGCACATCGTGTACGGCGGCATCACGCCGGACCGGAACAGCGCGCTGCTGCTGAGCAATCAACTCGAAAAGCTGGAGCTTGAAACGTATGTGAAACCGTATGAACGCGCGGCCGTGCGTTCGCTCCCGTGGGGCGAAGCGAAAGCGGCGCAGATCGAATCGTACATTGCGGACGGAGCGGCGCTTGCCCGCATGATCTCGCTGCTTACGCTCATTCGTCTGGAGGAAACGCAGCCGACAAATTTTGAAGAGGCGACGATGGAGGCATTGCTGCAATCGCATCAGCAGTGGACGATGACGGGCAATCAGTTGTCCCGCCATATCCCGCAATCCGGCGAACAGATCTTCGAGCGGATGAACAATGAAATGACGACGGCGGTGAACTCTTTGTTCGAATACCGGAAAAATCCGTCCGAATCGTATTTGTGGCAGGCGCAGACGGCGGTGATGAACTATGTGATGCTGGAGAAACGCCTGCTGGAGCAGTGAAGAGATGCGCGTATGTAATCGAGCCGGGGCGCATTCTCTTCACTGCACGCGGCTGAATTTTGTTACAGGACGGTCGTCCGAATGCTTCGTCCGATGAGCACCGCCGCTTCGGCGCGCGTCATAAACCGATCCGGAGCGAAAGATACCGCCGAAACGCCGGAAATGAGCTGATCATTCCATAATCGCAACACTGCGTCCGCGAACCAGGAGGTGGGCTGCACATCCGCAAACGGCGGGGTTTGCAGCAACCGGAATTTGTATTTGGCTTTGCGGGACGGATCGTAAAGCAGCCTGTCCAGGATCACGGCCGCTTCGGCGCGTGAAATGTTGGCGTCCGGCCGGATCGTGCCGTCCGGGAATCCTTCCAGAACTCCGCTTTCAACAGCCCGCATCATCGATTCATAGGCCCAATGCCGTTCGCTGAGATCGATAAATGAAAGGACCGGTTCCTCCGCTTTCCCTTCCGATCCGATATTCGGCGCAAGCTCTTCCGCGCCGCCATACACCGAATCCATGACGCTGTTCCCTTCCCGCTGACCATTGTCCGGGTCATGATTCAGAACTTCATACACATTCCGGTCCTGATCAGGATTCCGTTCTTCGTTTCGCACGGTTTCATCCCCGGCCGTGCGCGGGATGAGTCCGCCGCGGTCGAGCATCGTCACAAATTCAGCACGGGTGATCTGACGATCGGGAAAGAAAGAATAACCGTTCCCTTCCGCGATGCCCTTCTCGACCAACTGCAAGATTTCAGCTTCCGCCCAATGACCGGTCACATCTCCGAAACGCTTCGAAACGGGCAGATAGTTCGAAATTCCGTCCGCGATGCCGATCGCCATCTTCTGCCGGAAGGCGGGATCGCGAAGCTTCTTCTCATCCCCCGGATTCGACAAAAACGCGGTTTCGATGAGCGCGCTCGGCACATTCCCCATCCTGACCATATACACGGAGCTTTCCAGCAAACCGCGGTCGACCGTGCCCGCCGCTTTCACCGCCGCTTTCAGCAGCGCTTCCGCCAGCTTTCGGCTTTCGGGAGAAAGCCGGATCATTTCTTCACTGGCCGGATAGCGAGCTTGGGGATAGCGGTTGTCATAATAGAGGACAATCGTGCCCGAAACGTCGGGCGTATGGTACGAATTCGCATGAATCGACACGAGAATGTCCGGTTTGACGCTTCTTGAGATCACGATTCGATCCTGAAGACTAAGCGTCACGTCGGAAGATCGCGTCATGATGACCTGATAGCCTCGCGCAACAAGCTCATCCCGAACTCTCAGCGCGATGTCCAGATTGACTTCCTTCTCTCTTAAACCGGTGACGCCGATCGCGCCCGGGTCCGATCCCCCGTGGCCGGGATCAATGAGAACGGTTGCAGACATCGCGGAGATCGGCATGGCGAACAACATCCAGCTTAACAGTGCGATCGTGATGCTCTTCTTCATCGATTTGCTCCTCCTCCACCCTTCATTGTAAGGGAAGAGGACACCCGAAGTATGCAGGAAATAGAAGGAAGTTTTTCATTGTAAGCCAGTCGTGTTACACGTATAATATTCATGGAATGACAAATTTCGCGAAAGATTCATAGGAGGAGTTCCAGCCATGCGCCGCACCATCATCCTCGCTTCTTCTTCACCGCGCAGACATGAATTAATCCGAACGCTGGGCATAGACCCGGTCATCATCGCCAGTCAGGCCGATGAGACGGTGGAACCTGCCAAAAGTCCGCACGAAGTTGTTCAGGAACTCGCTCTTCGCAAGGCGTTGGCGGTATCCGAACAGCTTGAAAGCGTTCAGCCCGGCACGATCGTGATCGGAGCCGACACCATCGTCGTGCTCGACGGAGAGATTCTCGGCAAGCCTCGTGACGAGCAGGATGCCGCCAGGATGCTGCATATGCTTCAAGGCCGGTCGCATGACGTATACAGCGGAGTGGCCTGCGTGGATGTCGAAGGCCGCCGGCACGCCGCGGGCTGCCGCAGGACGGTCGTTCACATGAAACCGTTGACCGATGACCAGATCAGGCGATATGTGAAGACGGGAGAGCCGATGGACAAGGCGGGGGCTTATGGTACCACAATGCACCTTGGAGACATTGGTCAGTATCGTGTCATATCTGAGTCGCCAAGCGGTCAACCTGAGATAATTGTGGGGCATACTGTCAGTAAGGTAACTTTTAGACCGATGTCTGATGAAGAAATTCAAGCCTATGTTGAGACAGGCGAGCCATTGGATAAGGCAGGCGGATACGGAGTACAAGGGCTAGGGTCTGTATTCATTGAAAAAATCGAAGGTGACTTTTACAGTATCATGGGGTTACCTCTAAACTTGCTTTATCAAATGTTGTTAATGTTTGGGGTAAATCCTTTCAAACAATTAAGACAAAAATAAATGGGAAATTATCGTTGAAATTGAGCGGAAGATAGCGCGGCAATTATGATCGCTGATCTTCCGCTCAATTTTTTGCACTGTTATTACGAAGATAATAAAAGTAATCTCATTAATTATACTTGTAAAATTGGAAAACTATGAAGATAAAAATATTTTTTGATATTACAACGAAGCTAAATCACAGTACATAAAGAGTCCGACTAATAAAGGAGGTCTCATCAATGAAAAAGAGCCATTATGTGAATAGTGATGTACATTTACACATGTGTGCGACTTATAAAAGGCAGAATAAACCAAAACGGTCATTTAGTCTCGTTATTAAAGGGATAATGCTCAGTTCGGCAATGTTGGGTATATTAACCACTACAGGAGTTGCCGCCGCTGCAACATCCTTGCCTGATTTAGCTGTTAATCCGCCCGCCATACATGAAGTACAGCAACTCCAAGAAGATCAGCTAGTAGTTAATTTGCGAGTTGCAATAAAGACTATTGAGGAGTTCGGCTGGAGTTTAGAAACTAAGCAAGCAATGTTAGATAGTTTGCAGAAAATTGAATCTCAATTTTCCGAGGGCAGTTATTTTGGAACGACAGGACTGTACGATGCTTTATTGGATGCTAAGTATGTATACGCTAAATATGGGCAAGATGGTCTAACTGCGTTACTAGGAGAAGGTAACTCTATCAACGAGACAATTCAAAGGATCGAAACGAAGATGGGGAAGATCACTTCAACCAACAATGTTCATTCATCTCAAGTACGTAAAAAATCGGATGTGCAAATTGCTTCTTTAACCAAGGATGAGGTCACAATAGTTGTTAATGGTCAAACACAGTACTTCCCTCAACCCGCTGTGATAAAGGACGGTCGCATTCTCGTTCCGTTGAGGGGGATATTTGAAACTTTAGGGGCAAAGGTTACTTGGAATGAAGTCACTCAGACGGCTACGGGGGTAAAGGATAAAAACAAGGTCATCGTCCAACTTGGTAACAAGGTAGCTTACGTTAACGACAAGGAAGTTGAGTTAGATGTTCCTGCACAAACAATTAATGGTTCCATAATGGTTCCTTTGCGTTTTGTGAGTGAATCTTTTGGAGCATCAATCAATTGGGACAGTTCAACTAAAACCGTTTATATTGATGGAACTAACACTCAGATCGTGAATGGAATCAAAGTTAGATTCGGAAAACATACCTATGGGAGCCGGAATCAAGAGGAATATGATACTGTTGTTCGGATTGTTGAAGAAGCTTTAAAGGGGTATGACCAAAGCAACTTTGGTGGGGTTTATAAAGAGTATTTTTATGAATATTTAAACGGAGCTAGATGGTCAGGTGATAAAAAGGATCGCTCTGATCGAAACCGGGGATTATTCGCAGCGGAGAATATGCTAGGTGATTTGGTTAAAGCTGGCGTCTCTAAGGAAGAAATTATTAGAGTGAGCACTCTCGCTTCTATTGCTTACGATCTGCTAAAAGGAGCAATTGATCCGGGTGATGGCTCTCCAAATTCAGCTTATGATGCACTAGTCGGAAATGCATCTGGAAAAAGATATTCTGATTGTGATAGTGATGCTCAAGTTTTCTCATTGGTTTTTGATATGATGGGGTATAACACAATGATTGCAGCCGGACAGAATCATGCCCAAATGTATGTTGAAATTAACGGTAAATGGTATGCAATAATATCAGGGGTATTTGTTCATGCTGGCACCAATGATGATTTTTCCAATTATCTTAAAGAGAATCCAGATCGGTATATTTATACTCAGCCAACATATGGTCCAGCTATACATTAAATCGATGCAGTTTAAAGACGGTGTTTGCTAAAGCATCGTCTTTCTAATTTTCAAATCAATGTTTAGATATTTTTCTATTTTTGCATCTGCAATTAAAGATGAAGGATTAATTATAGGGATAGGAAGGACTTCAATTTTGAAGAACAACCATTGGACTTTACAACAATATTGGTAATAAGAAAAATTATCAGAGCATCAAGTCATTAAGGATTGAAGGAAACGCGTTAGGTTAGACTTTCGCGGCCAAAGGGGTTATGTTTTCTGAAACGTTTGGATCATGGGGTATGCTTTTCCCGCATTGGAAGTTATTAAGGTGATCAACTGGCGCCTAGTAGTTCTTTTAGGGAGAGGAGAAAATTTCCTGACTTTAGATTCTTCAGTCGGATAATTTATCCTTTTCTAAATTGTAAGAAGTAATAATTTGGCTTCTCTTCTCGAGACGATATCCGCAGTGGATATCGTCTTAAATTTTTTAACTTTATTTACGGAGATTTTTCGCGTTTTCGATAATGATCAGCATCTTTCTCATAGTTGAGAAGAAGAATAGTGAATTGCCGTAAGCCTTAAAACTTTGAGTGTTGAATTTTAACAGGAGGGGTAAGAATGAAAAGGATAATGTTACTTGGTTTTGTGGTTGCATTGGCACTCTGTTTTTTCCTATTCTCAGGCTCAGCCTTTGCTAAAGAGATGGCTAATACCACGGAGAGCAAAATTCCCACTCTTCCCACTGAAACAAGTGGAGACTTTGTGGTAATCAACAATTCTGATCGAATAGTTACTGATGGTTTATATTTTGATGTTTATTACAGTAGTGATGATGGTCATTACATCCCGGAGTTTACTTTAGAGTTATGGGATGTCAAGACTAATAGTTTTATCAGTTCTGCAGTCGGTAATAACCTGAATTACAAGAATGGTAAGTATAGTTTAATCTTCAATCATCAGGGGTATAAGCTTGGTGACGAATTTGCTCTAATTTTGCGTGATGCAGATGACATCATTGAACATCTTGATTTTAATGGCTACAATCTTAAGCCCAATACCCATGCGAGATTTACCATTGATACTTTCGATTATTTTGAGGGAGCTAATGATGAGTTTATTGTCCAAGATCTGACTGCTACCAAGCTTTCTCCACTTGCAGCAATTTTGGAAACCAACCCCAAAAAAGTGGGCTTGAACTTGATTTCGGACACGGGTACGCCCTTGAAACACACCCAGGTTGAGATCAAACTTTTGGAAGGTAAAGGTTCGTTAATAACCCAATCTGATGATCGGGGTATGATTTGGCTTGATAGTGACAAATTAACGTGGAAGTTTCTTGTATCTTCGAAGGGGTTGCAACCTAAGCATGGCACAAATGGAAAAGTTGAGGTTGAGTTACCTGCACCTGTGGTAGCTGGTATTCAAAAATCGGCAGTTGTCATTCCGGTAGTTTTTGAACCCATCCATCCTTCTGAATCTAACAGTGAAATAACGTTAAGTTTCTCAACAACTGCTAACACTGACCTAAGTAAAGCTTGGTCGCAGTTCGACCTTTCTTTAACAAATACTGAAGGGGTATTAAGCATTTTCACTTTTGATCTTGATAGTACGACTATTCAAGGTTTAGAAGATGGCCAGTATCAAGTGTCTATCGCTAATGCCAAGTATGCCGACATTTCACTTGATTCCGATTCCTTGCTTATTCAAGGGGGTAAAGGAGAAATTAAGGGAACGATTGAACCGAAACACCTTTTAGAAATTGACAAGGACGGTAAACCTTATAATTTTTCGATAATCAATGTCCAGCCTATTGCTGATAAGCAGTATAAAGGGACAAAACCAATGACTTTTGCTGTAACACCGGGCGAGTCATTCATGGTTAAGGATAATGACACGGGAAGGATTGAGACCGTTGCCATTGATGCCAACACTCCAACCACTCGAATTGTGTTAGGTGCGGGAGTAGTGGCGGGTGGCTCAGCAACTATTCCAGCGACAGGAGATAATATCGCCATGTTAATGATGGGATTTTTAATTGCGATAGTCGGCACAACGTTTGGTTTTTTCATGTATCTAAAGCGTAAAAAATCTGGATCTAAAGTTTCGACACTGAGTATTTTATTAGCCGCGGTGATGGTAACTTCAATTTTTTCAACAATTGCATCGAATCCAGTTGCCGCGGCCGGTGAAGATGCGAATGTCGGTGGGACACAACCAGCGACAGGAGGAGCGACTTCTTCGACTCCAGCGGGAACCTTTCAAGTTAGCGATCAAATTGCTGTACTCCAATTTGGTTTTATTCCTAATAAAGTAAAGTCCGATGGTGATCTGGTATTATCTGCTTCGTCGGGGGTAACCGATCTTGAAGATCCTTTTAAGTTCGATTATGAGCCGTTAATGTTTTACATGGCTCCGAGTAAAATTTCAGATACCTTGTGGAGGAAGCAAGGTTCAGGTTTCATCACTTTCGAACGGGGTAATGGTGTTAAGACGCTCTATGGCAACAACCCACTTTACCCAGACAAAAAGGCTGAACATCCTCGAGATGATTTGATGAAGCGAACTCTTGATTATGCTGACCTTTCACGTAACTATGATCCAAATCAAAAAACGAACTATTTTCAGCAAATCATTGGTGATGTCCTTTATAACATCGATCCTGACAATCCGAACAGGTCATTATCGGGTGTAGGGAGTGTTTATGTTGTTGGTAATGGGTTAAAGAATATGATCGAGAATTATATTTCCAAGCGTAAAGACGAAAGTGAGATAGATGCACAAATTATCTCCAGTTTGATGTTTTCGGGGTATCTTGACTTAATCAAATCAAATGGAGTTTTAACGGGTGATGAATACACTGCTTTTGAACAAATGATGCGCGACAAGTTTATAAAAGGTGAACTTATTTTCTTCGCCCAAACAGTTATTGGAATTAGTATTCAAGATGGGGGTAATCCGCTCAACAGGGATTACGCTTTTATACCTTTTCACGATGCAACCGAATGGTATCTTTATATTCGTCAATCAGCCCGACCTACCGATCCGGTTGTGCAGGGGTTAACGGCAAATCGGGAATACGAGGCTGTAACAAAAGGTGGTGCTTCCACATCTGAGCAAGGCAATTTTTCGCCTTACAAGGAAAACGGCAATCTTCCTTTTACCTTCCGTACTTACGCAAGAGATCATTATGCTCGCACCCTTAAGCCAGTAACTGACCTTGTACCGATATCCACAGATGTTTCTGTTAATCCCTTTGGGGGTTGGGGCTTCCAGCCTTGGGGGTATGGAGATAAGAAAGTTGGAAATAAACCTAAGATTATTGCCGAGTTGAATGTAACAGTCGTCGACAAAAATGGTCTTCCGACAAGCGAATCGTTTACCATTCCGGTCAAAGGTTGGACTGAGGAAGATGAAAAGTATCTAGGTGATTTGGTATCCGCCAATGATACGTTTATTGTCGGGGGTATGTTTTTAGAGCATGCTGGAAAGCAGTATGAACTTCTTTCTGATGAAGCTGCAAGGTTCAGTTTGATTGATACCAAAGATGCGGAAAACCTCAATAAGTCTAAACTGAGAAAAGATGTCCCAGGTAATGACGGAACAATCTCAATTCCGAATTCCGTTAACGAAGATACGTGGCAAGTTGAGTTGGGGTGGGACACACCTTCTCCAATGGATCTCCATATTTACTTAGGTGGGGAGAATACGGGTTTTGTATCCGAAGTTGAAAATAAGTACGAAGGCACCGGGGAGTTTTCACATGCTAAACTCACCTTGTTTGTTAAAGCACAAGAATTGGTTCAAGATGATTCAATTCAAAGCAGATTTACGGTTCCTGAATGGCGACTTTCATTATATCGCGATAATATTTCGCCGGATGGCACCAATCAATCGAGATTTATTTTAAAGCTACCGATAGGGACGTTTAGAAATCCGTCATTAAGTCCTTCAGGGATGCAACAGTTCAGTTTGATTAGTCCAAACCTTGCATCTACCCCTTGGCTTGAGAGTAAGGCGAAATTGTTTAATGATACACCTGTAAAAAATATTACAGTGTATAATCCTAATGCTTCTTTCTTTGAGGCTGGCGACATACTTGCAATTAAGGATAACTCCTCTGTATCGAATATTAAACTTGCCGAATGGATAAATGGATATTCGCTTTTCAACGGGAAGATTGGTACAACGTTAAAAGGTGAAGTGATAGAAGGGCCGATAGTTAACCAAAGTACTTCCGTTTCTTATGGGGTAAAAGCACCTTATTCCTCTTACATTTACAAGGAAACCCGGTGGAATGTTGCTTGTGGAGAGAATGGTTGTTGGTCTTATCCATACACTTGGACGGGGACAGCCATCCCTTCGTATCAAACCGCTGATTATGATGTGAATGTAAGTTTTAAAAATTACATTCCCAAAGATAGCCCTACTCCTAAAAAGTTTACACCAGTAACATTTAGTGATAACGGTCTTTATTGGCAGACCAAGCAATCGGATGGGGTAATATTAGTTAATCCCGAGGTTATGATGGCTTTTGATGACGCAAACGGCAACACTTCGATAGTCTTTGCCGCTGGTCAAAAGTTGCGTCCGATACAGCCAGTAGCTTATAACCAAGCGAGATTTATTAACCTGAATATTAAGCCAGAAGTAACCGGTTTGAGTGTGGCAACGGATAGCAGAGCTAAGGAACTCCAGACGAAGTTGGGTTCTAATAAAGAAGTGATTTACAAGGGTTCCTCTGTAACAACCAGTTTTGAAAATCAAGGCGAACTTGAAATTAAAACTTACGCTCTCGATATTGGTTCGAGTGTTTTGAAAAATATTTGGAATCCAGGGACCCAATATGATACGGATGAAATTAATGAATCATTCCTTAAAGAGTATGCGACAAAGAATGAAGCTACAGGTAAGTGGGAGATTACCTTTGATCTTTACGGTAATTTTGTGATTAACAATCAGGATTTTGGTGGTGTTTCCGAAAAGATTACCGTTGAAGAGAAGTCGAGGGCGGTAATTGAATATAAGTTGGAAGTGCGTGGCGGTCGTCTAGTGGGGGTAAATGGCTCCAGAGATTTGAATTCCTTACCGCAGGATTTAAAAGATGCCCTTGCTCGAATGAATATCTCCACAACGGATAATATCTTTAACACCTTTGAGCGTTCGGCAGGAGATATTTTAACTGAAGATCATATCGCAAATTTGGGTAACATGGTACGCGGAACAGACGATTTGGCGGTCGGTAAAGGTTGGTATTCGGAGGATGTGACAACTCTTGTTGTTCGGGAGTACATTACGACTTTCTCGATTCCGAATTATGTTTATGTCGACAAGCTTCCAATGGAACTTACTCCAGATCTTGCGGTTCCGGTAAATAAAAATGAATTCTTCAACGTCGGTGCGTATGGGCACGTGAAGTTGAAGGTCAAAGCCGGTAATGCTGAAATGACGGCTGATTCATCTATGGGTCAGATTGGTATTAAGAAGGAACATCAATTCATCATTTCAAATGTTAGCGTATTAGACATGTTCCAATAATATTTGGAACATTGAAAGATGTCGGGGTAAAACGGATAGCTGCCGATTTTAGGCAGCTATTCCTTCTTATTCGTACTTTCATGGCGTGAAATTAATGTCACCTGTAATTTCTTTTCCAAGGGAGAAAAAATGGTGTTTCAAGCCGACTTAAAAATGATCAACCTGAGTCAATTTCAATTATCAATGACAACTCACCCGTAGATCCAAAACCGACTTCGACATTTAACCGCAGCATCAAAAAATACTGAAACATTGTGAGTTATCAATAGGTGAACACTTCAATAGCTGTTATTCTAAAAGGAGAATGTAACGATGCGTTGGTTAAGGAATATCAATCCGTTTCTCATAATTGGGGTGTTGAGTTTAGGGGGGTTAGGGTATTTTGGTTTTCAAATTTTTAATTGGTATTTGGACAATTTGAATACCAATGAGATTTTAAACGAGGTAAGGTATTCGGTATTGGAACCTCAAGTCGCTTCAACCCCTATTAAGGGGGTAATAAAAAATTCTGAGGATAGCTTTGAATCCATCCCCCGACATAAACCATCACCTAATAATCTATCCATTGATTTTGACGAGTTGAAGAAACGCAATAGCGATATTGTCGCTTGGCTCAAGTTTGATGCAGTCAATATTGACATGCCCATCGTACAAACAACCGATAACGAGTTTTACTTAAATCATAATCTTGATAAAAGACGAAGTTCCACCGGGTGGGTTTTTGCTGATGTACGAAGTAACCTTAGTCATCTTGGTTTTAACACGGTTCTTTACGGGCACAATTTGGCGAACGGTCAAATGTTCGGTTCCCTGAAGGAATTGCTTAAGGATGATAAACTAGCTGTTCCTGAGTTCCGACAGCTTCACTTAATTACTGAAAAGCAAAGTATGTTATTTGAGATCGTTTCGGTATTTCGGACCAATGAAAAGGACTTTAAATATGTAAAGCAGATATTTTTGGATGATAGTGAACGCCAGGCGTATCTTGGTTACATCCATGATATGAATGAGGTTGCATTTTTAAATGGTTCATCCATATCTTTGCACGATAAGTTTTTAACCTTATCGACCTGTTCTGGACCATCGGGAACAGAGAAACGTTTAGTTACCGTTGCAAAATTGGCTTCGGTTGCAATATTGGCTTCGCTTGAATTTTAGGTGCGCTTTCACTAATCAATATTGAAGGTGTCGTGAAAATCGGCACCTTTTTATGTTGTAATGATGTTCTTCCTACGTTAAAGTACAACACAACCAATTTTTTATCTTTTCTTAAGGAGTTGTCGTTGTGTTGAAAATAACTGAAAGTTATCTTCATGAACGTTTCCCTTGGTCAAAGCCGATTATTCCAGAGTTAACCGAGCAGGAAAAAGCGGAGGGGTATTTTGTTAATTCATTACCGTGGGATTTTGATGAATCGATTATGAAATTGCTAATGCAGATGTTTTTAGAGATCGAGTCATTTTTTACGAAGAAGAATATGCCGGTTGAGGTTGCTTTTTTCGGTGTATATAGGTTATTTGGAGAGCTACGAATCGAAATGTTCTCTCCTTGGACAGAGGTTTATGAAATTGTAAATAAATATATTAAGTTTTCCAGGGATGTTTTTGACCATGGTGATGACTGAGAAGTGCTTCGGCACTTTTTTTTTTTGATTTTCCTTTCCAAGGATTTTTCCACTTAAACCACTACATATGTTGGGGTGTTGTAATTAAATTACGATGTGAAATTAAGAGGTTCCATACCTTTCTCTGAAAAGATAGTCAGAGGAGGTAATGAAATATGACGAAGGATTGTGACAAAGGCCTTGAATGTCAGGAGTTGGGGCCAGCGTTTACCGTCGGAAACAAGTCGACGGTGAGTCCTGCTTTGAAGGGAATTTTGAAACATCCGCCACATGTTTTGGCATCGGAAGAGGAGCTGGCCTATTGCAAGAATTTGTTCGATCCGTGGTTTGAAGTAGGTGTTTATTTCGGTCCATGCTCACTTCCCCAATCTCACTTTCCATATGGGGTATTCGTGGCGACAATTCGTGCTAAGGGGAAAGATCGCGTTGTTGGTAAGCCAGTTTCATTTTTGCTTCACGATGTGGAGGAGAATTTTGGCGATGAATTTTCCCGTATTCGAGCCGAGCTTGCTCCCTTCGCCAAGACGACCTGCCGTGAGGTGCTTGACGCCGTTATTTCCTACGTTCTTGAGATGCGAAAGCGTGGCGCATATGAAGAAGTTGATGAAGCAAAGATGAACGAACTTCTTTCGGATTCCCCCGGAGTGGGTGAAGCGCTGCGTTGGTTTCAAATGCTCGAGACTGCGATGGTAAATGAACCGGAAGCATTCGCTTCCTTGGAAAGGAAAAATTATGACAGGAAAAAGCATTACGGTGTTTTGCTTGACACGCCTAAGGCAAAAAAGAAGTTCGGCGAGTTTGCGATTGGAGTTCATCGGAGGTTGTTGTTGTCGTTGTTTTGCGATATTGAAGTGGACGATGAGGACACAAACGGTTTGAAAGCGAGCAACGAATTTCTCAACAAAGTTATTTCAAGTTGGAGACAAGCAGGAATTTTATTCAAACGAACGGAATACAGCCGCGGCAACGAGAAGATTACCGGACTCAATGAAAATGATGATTACGACCGTTTTTATGTTATTTCTAGCCAAAAAATTTGTGACGCATGGGCTGAGTATATGAAGGAGGTTGAGAATAAGAATGTTTAATTATCCTAGCATTGGGGGTATTGACACGGAGGGGCAAGGCCCCCCTCCGTTTAATCCAGATAATCAGCCGATTCCTTGGAATCGAGGAAGACCCCTTTCCATTATAAGTTACACTGGGGGTAAAGCTGGGCTTGTTCCTTTTCTTGTTCCCTTAGTTGAGTGGGCGGGGCGGGAGTACAATCTCGACACATTCATTACCGCAACGGGGGGAGCCTGCAGGGTTTTGCTCAATCTTGATCCAGAACGTTTGATTTATCAACGCAGGATATATTCTGATTTGGATTACTCGTTGGCTTGTCTTTTTTATGTTTTAACTGACGAATATCAAACCAAGCAATTGATGAAATTGTTGTATAGTAAGAGTTATTGTGAGAAAGTGTTTAATGATGCAAAAGCAAATTTGGAAACAGATGATAAATTGATTCGGCAAAGCAGAGTGGATGAATTGTCCGAACCAGTTATCGCGGCAGCGAACATGTATATATCAGCGAAGATGAGTTATGCGGCCAATCTGAAATCGTTTAATTGGGAAGTCGCGGTAATTCGTATGAGGAGTTATTATGAGGGTATAAAAGAGTTGCCAAAATTCAATTCAATCTTGAGTGGAGTTCAGATCTTTCGAATGGATTGCAATGATTTAATTCATGATGTTGAAACCGGTAATAGTGGTTATGATCCGAACCGCACCTTAATTTTTTGTGATGTGCCTTATGTTCTTGATAAATGTTTGACAAAAAAGCACTACAAGTATTTTTGGTCAGATCATGATCATCTCCGCTTTCGAGCGGGAATTGAAAATTGTCAGTCACGTGTGATTATCTGTGGTTACGAAACTCCGATTTACGATTATTTGATTGAAAAATATCCAAAACGTTGGCATAAAGTGTTTCTGGCGTGGAAGCACGTCTCTTCGGCAAACAGTAGGAGATCAGAAGCGAAATTTCAAAAAGAATTTATTTATTGCAACTTTCCGCTTTCATCGGAAATGCAAGCCTTAATTGATGTGGAACGTACAAAGAGACAAAAGAATCTGGAGCTGGATCTCATTAAGGATTTGGAAGCTCTTCAATAGTTTATGTTTTATTATATCCCCAATTGGTTATTTTCTACCGATTTGGGGTTTTTATTTTGATCTTTTCAATTAAGGTTAGAGAACACAGTTGAGGGTTTTGTCGAAAGTTACCCACATTCCGGGTAAAAGAACACCTAACGAGCGGTAAATCTTTGGTTTTCAGGGAGGTAAAGTCGATATATGTCGAAAATTGGGGGTTAGGTGTATAAAAATCGGTAATAGGTTTTGATTTGTTTAGGAGGTTGTTATCCTTTCATAAAGGCCGAGTACTGCCCGTAAGTTCTTTCCAGGCTATCATTTGTCTATCCCGTCTACAAAACTTCACAAAAGGGCAAACAGGTGGCTCACAGCTTGTGTTTTATTATTATCAAATCGGTATGTGTTTTTTGATTGTGTGAGATAAAGATCCCCCTTAATAAGGGGGTATTTAGGCTGTTCACATTTTTATGTTTTTAAACGACTGATAGCGTAATGTTGTAAAGACTTTTAGGAGTCAAATTCATTGAGTTAAGAAGAGATTTTTGAAAAACACACTTGTTAATGCAGAATATTTTTTGAAGTCGGAAATCCAACTAAAATTTGGAGTTAACAACCCAGCATTAGTATAAATGAGTGGTGGCAGCTAATTTAACTCCTGTTTTTCTCCGGAACACCTCAAATTTCCCGATTTCTTTTGGTCGCCTTTATCTTCTTTGCTTGTCCTGCCCTTCGTATTTGCCCACACAGCCCTTTTCGAGCTAAAGGGGTATAAAACTATTTCCTAATCTCATTCCGCGCCCCACGGTGGCTCACGATTCGTCACGTTCGGTCGGTTATTTTACGGTCAACGTTTGAATGGAATTTATTGTAAGGATTTTTTTTATAAAAAAAACTCGCAAATAAACTCACAAATCTCTTGACTAAAACTTTTATTCATGTTAATATCACACACAAAAAAGGAAAAAATTAACTAAAAAGAAAATAAAAAGGATGCCGTTTGTGAAATGAGAAGAATAAAAGGGGAGAGGATCGAGATGTCTATTCATTTAGCGTTTTTTTCGAGTTTAATAAGTCTTTTTCTTTTCTACCATTTTTTAACTATCTGGGCGAACGATTTGTTTGGAACCGTAAAAAGACGTGTTTCTGGAGTATTAGCCGTAATTTTCTTAATTATTATTTTAGTTTGTAAGCATCAACTTTCTTAATTTACTTTAGTCGCAAATGGAGGTTAAGAAGTTGAAAGTTGGTTATATTCAAGCAAGACATATTAAAGATATTGAGGCATTTCAAATGGCAGCGCATGCAGATAAGGTAGTTGTTGAGTTACTCAATGAATACGATCAGTCAATTACGAACGGTGAGGTGTTTGAACAATTATTATCCGAGATGACTCCAGGGGATGTAATAATCCTTCAAGGGTTGAGTAATTTACCTTTCAACAATATTTCTGAATTATATTCTTTTCTCGGCAGAATCAAGGAATTGGCGATTGAGGTGCAATTGATCAATGAAAGTGATGGAAAAGTGCTTTTAAGTGAAGAGGGGTATAAGGTATTGAGTTATTTGCAGGGTTATATCCAACAAAAGGATAGTCAGAATCAACGTAAGATTGGTCGCCCTGCAAAGGAGTTTCCTGTTGGATTCTATGAAGTTTATCTCGATTACCGTGATAAGAAAATTAAGGCAGATGAGGCCGCGGACATTTTAAAACTCCATAAATCGAAGTTTTACGAACTTGTACGGTTGTTTGAGTCATAAGTTAAAAGAGGAGGGATGAGAAGAGTGTTAACTTTTTCGCTGAACAAAACTGATGAGGAATTTTTTGAAGCATGTCGAATCGTTTATAACAATTTTGAGGATATTAAAGAGGTTGAGGACATCCGAATAAGAAAAGATCCTTATGCAGAAGGACGAAGTGAGTTGTTAATTAAGTGCCTCACCGCTTTAGATAAGTATCAAGGAGTTAACGTAACTGGGTATGCAATAAGATGTGAACAGTTTTCGCGATATTCTAAAATAAATCGAGAGATAAATATTGTAGATGTGGAAGAATTTGAACACGGGTATCGAGGCGTTACTGATAGTTACCTATGTAATTCGATTAAAAGTCAGTTTGAAGAAAGTGATTTTGATCGGCTGATTAATCGGATTGATTTTGAAACTGGTTTTTTAGCAATAATCGCGGAGTTTGAAGAGTTTTACATGGAACTTTCAATTGAGCGGGGTATAAATATAAAAACTTTAATAAAAAGGGCTTTAGCAGGGGATACAAGAGCCATTAAAAGGGTTGCTGCTTATGTTAAAGAGTTCAGAAAGGAAGAATTAATGAAAACAATTCTTACCAATATAGATCCGCTCTTTGATTTGTTGATCAAGGATGTTCCTTTACCAAATCGTAAAGACTTCGCAGTAGGAAGATCTAATGAGGTAGCTATTGGACAAGGGAGTCATAACGAAAACACGACACAGATAGCTATATGAGGGGGAGATTTGCTGTGAAACACTTGTATTGTGATGATACTTATGTCCAAATTTTGTTGAGCGATGAAGAGGTTGAAAAGCATTGGAGACCACGGCCCATTATTATTGATAAGGACTCAAACCAAATCGAAATTAAGGAAGATTGGAATTATAGACAGAAACAATATGCTCAGATGCGTAAGCGTAAAGTGAAACTGTTGGAGAATGTATATTGTACAAGCCATATGGGGTATATATTTTTTGTTTCATATGTAACAGGTAAAGTTTATAACTATAAGGAGAATGAATATACGCATGTGGTTGAGGACAATTGCATTTACATGATTAGGAAGAGTGATGGAGAAAGAAAATTAATATACAAAGAGGGACAGTTTTTCGTTTCAAAGCGGGTATGGTTGAGGGAAAGTAGTCCTCAAATGAGTGATTCTCACTATTTAGGTTCAGTTTTAAGGCAAAGAAAAGGGGATAGAGTATCTTACTTTTATTTAAAGGATCATCATTTAATTGCAGTTTTATTCTTTGGTGAGGAAGCAATTTATGCTATTGGGGACGAGATTAATGGGAATGGTAAGTTCCAGATTAATCATCGGAACTTGTATATTTACGATAATAGACCAGAAAATTTAGAAATTGTGACAAATAGTGAAAATATAGCGCATAGGAAGATTATGTATGGCGTATATGAGAATTTAATTCGTGAAAAACATGGAGCTAATTCGGAAATTTTTTGGTTGGAAGATCAGGTAATGAATTTGACATTAGCTAGTTAGGAGTTAGATTAACAGTATGGAGTTATTTAATAAATGTCTTAGTTAGGTTAGCGGGGTAAGAAATGGTCATGGTTACCTCGCTTTAATTATGTTCATTATCCTCTTTAAGCGAATTTAATGCCAATTGAGGTGAAGTAAATTGGAATCAATGTTTATAAGTATTCTGATCACGATTATAATCAGAAGGATTACAGCAATAAAAACTTAAACTAGTTTTAGAAAAATGGGAACTTTCTTTATAAAAACCGTGTTTTTGTTAATAAAGGTACGAAGTAGTTTTATAAGGTAATGATCGTTTTTTAGAAAAACCCCAAGTTTGGATTTCGTAAGATGAGAAAAAATCTTTGTTTCCTCTTTTTCGATTACTCTTTTTTCCTTGAAATATTCCTCAACTGGACGTTGTATCAAATTTTGTTGTATTTAGGCCACTATCTTTTATCCTCTCCAATATGAAAATTCCTCAGTTTGACTATACACCCAGCGGTGGATCTCTATTTAATTTTGACAGTTAGGACTGGAGAAAATTTATATTACTTAAAAGAACTACTTGTATAAATTTACTTTTTATTTTTCCTAGGGTTGATCTTTCCTTGTTTCGTCTCGGTTTTCAAAATTAAAATTTTTGAAAGCAGTTCTTAAGTCAAGGAAAGTTTAATTAATTGCTTAAGTAGTAGATGAAGACGAAATACAATATCTTGTTTTTGTTAATTCTTATTGAGTTTGTGAATCTAGCTTTAATAAAAACCTTAGAAAGGAATGACAATAATGAATGTTTTAAAGGTACAGATTGTTAGAAATGTAAACTCACTTATTGAAGAATATTCAAAATTAATGGGATTACTTCAAGTATCGAATCTTTCGGAAGAGACTCAGAAACTTTATAAGAGTAAACTTTTAGCAATAGGTTATATAATGAGTGTTCTTTTAAGTTTTAAACAACTTTCGCCCAAAATAAATAAATTACTTCATAAATCATTAACTGATGAAAGATGTACTAGTGCTGAGGCAAATGAGTTTAATTTCAGACATGTCAATCATATGCGATACGTTGTTAATGAGCTTAGGGGTTTGTTGGTCAATACTATTTTGAACACAGATGATATCAATCAATTACTCGAGACAAACTCTATTACTGAGGTCGAAAAGATTTATGAAAATATTAAAGGCAGGTTTGTTGGAAATAAACAATTGAAAAGTTTTATTAGACGGTATCAATAAGGAGGTCTCACTTTATGGCACGTCGGCCAAATATTTTCCGTGAGCTTAAATTTTATCGTCAAGAGGTAATTAGTCGATTGACAGATGATGTTTATAGCAGCCAACTTGACCTAGAAAAAAGGCGTCTGGATGCATTGGATGAGTTAATTCGATATGTTAGATCACTTTCGTATGTTAGTCATAAGGACACTAAAGAAAGGTTGAATTATTATCTTACAGAATCTGGATTAAATTGTAGAACGACCGCTCAATATTTTGGTTACAACAATGTTAATAAAGTGGAACAAACCGTAAAAAATGCTTCTGATAAGTTACGAAAAATAATTGGAAGTACTTTAGAGACTATAATGCAAGCATCGGATATTGAAACCATTGATGAAGTGATTCAAAAGTTTCGGGAAAGTCCGGTACAACCGGGGACATATGGATATTTCCTACCAGGTATTTCGCATTATTTACCTTCACCTAAATATGATCCAAGTATTTTATTAAAGGATTGTGAAAAAGAGCTGATGTGGCTGGGTGTCTTTGCTCATTTTTCGGAAGTTTTATTAACACAATATTGTAATCAAAAGAAGATTGCTCATATTCTTTCTTTAATTAGCACTCGTAATGGCTCTGCTATTGAACGGGAGGCATTAAAAAAATATTTTGATGGTCAGTTTAATAGCTCGGAGTCTGGAAAGCTGATACCAATCCAAAGGCAAGTAAATCTGATGTTTAACTGGCTCGATCAACAGAACCCTTATAAGAGTATTAAGGAGATAACTGAAAATGCGACCGATGGTTATTAAAGATCTGTTGGATTGTCAGTTTCCCTCTTATGAGGACATTTCCCTTATCGAGGGGGTAAACCTTGAGCCTTTGAGTTTTGAAAAATTAGTACAGTTGGCAGCACTTCCGTATCGAGATGATCATTTTCTTCAGTTGGCATTTCATGTTTCTTATCCTTCACTTCGTAATTACACTGACGAGGGATACCTTGAATTAATCAAGTTGTTCCGAATTGAGTTGAGTAAGTATTCAATTAATAATCTGGTTATTCGGACTAATATTAGTTCCTTGTTATATACGGTAAGAGAAATGAAATGGATAAAGGGGACAGAATTTCTTGGTAGTTATGGTATCTACAGCATCCATTTTAAGTTTGGTTTTAATGAAGAATTGATGCATCGAATAGTATCTCGAACAGCTCAATATAGTTTGGAAATCTGTAATATTTTTGACCGATTGTTAATCGGGGTAATTCAACCGGACAACAGTTGGCAAATTGGCCTTATTAATATGGGGATTTATCCTGTTAATACGGGAAAAGAATACAATACTGTAAAGGTAACATATCTTCTTTTGGAACCTTTAGACTTTGTCAATATAGTTGCTAAACGGTTGAAACCATCGGATGTTTCTTTCCAAGAATTTGTTTCATATGTGAGAGTTAAGAGGAGCTTGGAGCATTTTTAATATCTAGATGGAACGTTGTTAGTATGAAGATTTTTAGTATGTTTTTATGAATGAAGGAGAGAAATTTAAAAATTGATTCGAACCTCTCCTTTTATTCTTCAGTCAGTTCCCCTCTTCCTTTTTGGAGGAGGGGGCTTTTTTTATTGAAGTATAACCGCCTGATAAATGAACTGCACTTCTAATTGAGAGGTTTGTCTAACAATTGAAATGCAGTTTAGATTAACCATACACCTTTTAAATTAATTCGATATTTTTTTCAAAATTCCTCAGAGAATGCTCTCAAATCAGCATTTTAAACCGGAGAAAAAACACAACAAATTGGAGGGAAACCTATGTGAAGCCTATATGAAAGGAGCTTTAGAATGTGTCAGTTGATTATTCCAGCTTATCGTTTGGGGTTGAAATCGAATTTACTCGTATTCGAAGGTATGCCGCGGCGAAAGTTCTGAAAGAATTTTTTGATTCTATTATTCAGACCCAAATGGTGTGGGGGCACGAAGCCTATGAGGTTCCAGATCATTCAGGTCGAATATGGAGGATTATTCGCGACGCTTCGATAACTCCGGAAAGGTTAAATCTTGATGAAGTTGTTATTGCGGGTGATGATTACCAATGCGAATTGATTTCGCCAATACTCAATTATTCCGAACTTCCAATGCTTCAAGAATTAGTCAGAGAATTACGATTGGCTGGGGCACGAGTCAATGACTCTTGCGGACTTCATGTTCATGTTGGTGCTGATCATTTAACTCCTAATCAGTTAAGAATTTTATGCAATATTGTTTACTCAAAACAGGAACTATTAAAAAAGGCAGTAAAAATTAAGCAAGTTCGGCAACGTTATTGTAAAAACCTCTCCGATGACTTCATTCAAAGATTAAACAGAATTAAACCTAAGACTATGACGCAATTTCAGGAGGTTTGGTATTATGGTTTTTCCGATTCCTTGACTTATCGTTTTAATGAAAGCCGCTATCATATATTAAACCTTCATCAGTTATTAAGCGGAAGATTAAAGACTGTGGAATTTAGGTTGTTTAATAGTACGTTACATGCGGGAAAGGTTAAAGCTTATATCCAGTTGTGTTTACTTATCGTGAGTCAAGCTCTTCATCAAAAGAAGGCGACAAGTCGGGTCACTATCTCGGAAAACGGAAATGACAAATACACATTCAGGGTGTGGCTTTTGCGAATGGGAGCGATCTCCGATGAGTTTAAGACAATGCGTTATCATTTATTAAAACCATTGAAAGGTGACTCTGCTTGGCGAGATCCGTCAAAGCGTAATCGAAATAGACAAAGGTCATCTTTTTTCGGGGAGCTTTTTGGTGAGCATTATATTACACAAAATCAGGAAAGTACGTTATAGTACCATAACAAAGTGTGGAGGGGCTTTAAATGCGTTTATATGCGGCTTACGGTTCAAACTTACATACCCAACAAATGAAGAAAAGATGTCCCGATGCGGAAATGATGGCTAAAGGTTTTATTAACGATTATGAATTGGAGTTTCGGGGTGTAGCGACCATTAAGCCAAGTCCGGGTAAGAAAGTACCTGTTGTATTATGGGGTATTTCCAAATGGGATGAAAAAGCATTAGATCGTTATGAGGGGGTTGCTCTGGGGTGTTATCGTAAAAAGACCTTAAAGGTAGCTATTCAACACTGGGAAATCCAAAATGATCTTGATGAATTTAAAGAAATTGAAGCAATGGTCTATATTTTGAATACCGACTCAAAACCAGCACCTCCATCAAAGAACTATTATAAGACCATTCATGAAGGCTATTTACAAAATTGTTTAGAGCTTTCTTACTTGGAAACTGCCTTATCGCTATCAGGTGCAAAGATTAAGAATTACGTATGAGCTTGATTATATGGGTCTTCTGGAAGTTTAAAAGAAAAATAGCAGTACATGTATCCATGACGGATTACTTTTCTTTTCCGAATATTACAAATGTCTAAATTTATGAGTACTCATCTTGGATATGTTCTGTTAGAGAGGAGATAGGAAGTTGAGTTTTAGAATCTTTATGACACAAGGGGTCAACGAAATCGGGTGTAACGATTGGGACTTGGTGATATTTCTTATTTTTCAATTGTATAAGCAAGGTAATGAATTCATCTCTTTCAAAAATGTTGATGGCAACACGGTTATCACAGATGGGGACGACAACCATTTGGTTACTGTCGATAACAAGCAATTATTTTCTGAGAAAGTATGGGCGATCTACGGTGACGATGGGAAGACCAAATACTTCACCATCATGCTTCCGAGTGAGTATTAAATCTTCATGTGGGGGTAATAAATTTGAAAAAACCTGTTGCTCGTTTAATTGGAGAGAATGGGAACATCTACAACCTACTCGGTATCGCTTCTAAAGCTTTAAGAAGTGCCGGACTAGATGAGCAAGCAATCGAGATGCAGAAAAAGATCTTTTCCGAAGCTCGCAGTTACGATGAAGCGTTAAGGATCATCATGGAGTACGTTGAAGTTGAGTAGCATGGACAATCTAGTCTAACAATACATCTCTTAATAATGTTTCAAAAGATCGACTTTGATTGTAATCATCTCAGATTACCATGAGAAGTAAAAATAACAGTAATGTGCTGTACTTCTTATTGGAGTTGCAGCACTTTTTTTATGTCTGAACCTCATCGAAAGATCCTCATGATGCTACGAGCTATACCAGAGAAAAAGAACATTTTTGCAGTTATTAACTGATTAATTTCACACCTTTATAGACCAGCGAAATGTTTATTCTATCGTGAGGGGATGATTGAAGTGTCAAAAAAGAGGAAGTTGTTTAGCGGAATTGCAATACTACTAGTCATTGCTTTAATAATAACTCTATTCCCGCTTGGGGTATTCGCTGACAACGGGGCAAGCGTGACGGATGCTGTTTATGGTGACAGCAGCGTTACCGATTCGGTCTATGGAGAATTTACGGTCACCAGTATAGTTTATGATTCCGATCCGAGTCATTTTTCCTACAATAATAGTTTCGTATGCTTTGATGATCTTGCAAATGAATATCAATGTGCCAGCATCACAGGTTATTCGGGACCAGGAGGTAATATCGTCATACCGGATGAAATTGACGGATATCCTGTCACAAGCATTTTTATTGATGCATTTAGGGGTAATTCTGATATTTTGAGTGTAGTTATTCCCGAAGGTGTGACCTATATCTGGCAAGGGGCATTTAGCATGATGCCAAATCTAACAAGTATAACCCTACCGGAAGGAATTACAGGTATCGGTGAAGGAGCCTTTGCTGAGAATGAAAATTTAACCAGTATAACACTTCCCAGTACTTTGAGCAATCTCCCCGATTACGCCTTTGCAGGGACTGGATTGACAAGTATAGAAATACCTTCATCTGTAACGAGTATTGGTAATAATACATTTGCTTCTACAAAATTAGAGTCGGTTGTTATCCCGGCGAGTGTGACAGATATCGGGATTTACGCATTCCGTCATTGTTACAATTTGAAAAGTATAGTGATCGAAAGCCCAAATACTGTGATCAGCGATTTCATTGGAACAATTCCTCAACAAACCACAATTGTTGGTCACGTTGGTTCACCTGCCGAAGAGTATGCTATCGCCAACAATATTAACTTTAAAGATATTACCACTGGCACTGATGTTCCTGAAATCGATAATGGTGGTCAAGATCCGATCTCAAGATATCATCGTGGGGAAGATGTAGTTATCAGAGATTTATTTGAAGACGAGGATTTAGCGACTTATTTTGCTGAATGGGTATCTTATGAATTTGGACAACAATGGTCGGTAACTGATTTGATCAATAAAGTAGATGTCGAAACAAGAATCATGGCTTTATACGTTGATAGTGGTTTCAGTTATGTTAGTTTCGGTGACCCTGCAAGCAATATGGGGGTCTCGAGCCTTGAGGGAATGCAGATTTTCGATAAAGGTCTTTTCAAAAATCCTCGAATTGCGAAGAATATTTACTTTCCAAACAGTAGTTTAACGAATGTTGATCCTTTGAGCTTTTTGGAAGATGCTAAAGATTTATTTTTGAACGATGGACAACTTACGAATGTAAATGGATTAAGAAATTTGCGGACTGTTGAAAACCTTAATCTAGGACGAAATAAATTGACAGATATTAGTGGGTTATCAAGTTTAACTGCAGTTGGCACGTTGAGGTTAAACGATAATCAACTAACAAACAATGATATGGCAACTTTAACATCAATATTCAACAAAGCGAAACCGAATTATGTGGATGTAGCTTATAACTATTTTGTGTTAGGTGATGCAGAAAGTACTCAATTCTTTTCAGACCTGATGAAAATTACTTCATATGTCGCATCTCGTAGCCCACAGTATAACTTTGAGTTCGTTCCAACTGGAAGTGTAAAGGTCGAATATCGAAACAGGGATACCAATGAAATCATTGATTCCGAAGTATTTACAAATGTTGATATTTTGAAACCACAAACTTACTATGCGAAAGATATTGATGGATATTCCTTGGATGATGATTTTGAAAAAACGGTAACAGGATTCGATGCAACTGAAAGTGCAGTATTAACTCCAAAGTTTTTGCTGAGGGGTATCTATGCACCAGACCCTAATACTTCTGTGGACGATCTTGTTAATTGGAATTCTGTCACTTATACAATAAAAGATGATTCCGTTTTGAAGTATGATGCAGTTAGTAAAAATATCGAAGTGATTGGTTCTGGTAATACTGAAATTGATGTTGTTGAAAATGGAGAATATCGAGGCACATATACCGTTGATACAGGAGCATTTGGTAGTAATCCAGTAGTATTTTATTACAAAAAATTGCCACCGTCTCATTATACAGTAACAGTTCAAGTAGAGGGACAGGGAACAACAAATCCAAGTGCAGGAACATATCAGTATCCAGCTGGAGAATGGGTAAATTTAATTGCAATAAGTGCTGAGGATGGATATGTATTTGAAAAATGGGTAATCAATGGCAAGGAGTACTTCTTCAAAACGCCAGGTTTCACGTTGGATGAAGATATAGTGGCTATTGCTTATTTTAAGCCGACCGCATCAGAACAATATACGTTGACTGTTAATCAGATCGGAGATGGTAATGTCTCCCCTGCAGGGGTATCGAAGCATAACCCTGCTGATCTGGTAACATTAACAGCCAATCCTGCAGCCGGCAACAAATTTGTTAAATGGGTGGTCAACGGTGTTGAGTTCTACAATCCAGTACTGACGATTACCATGAATACCGATACGATTGCGACTGCTTACTTCGAGCCGTTGACTCAGTACACTTTAACTGTTGATCAGGTCGGTGAAGGAAATGTCTCCCCTGCAGGGGTATCAAAATTTTATGAGTTTGAAACGGTTGAGTTGACTGCTAACCCTGCGGACGGATATAAATTCGTAAAATGGGTCGTTAATGGGAAAGATGTTTTGAATGCTAACTTTACTCTCACGATGATGGAGGATACTACGGCGGTTGCCTACTTTGAACCGCTACCTCCGAATGAACCTCGCCTGTTTACGTTGACAGTAAACCAGGTCGGAGAAGGGACGATCACACCAAGTTCGAGTGATGGAAAATTGGTGTATAAAGAAAACGAGAAAGTTGTTTTAAACGCTGAACCGGCTGATGGATATCAATTTATAAAGTGGGTTGTTGATGGTCAAGAATATACGGAAGCTGAAATCACCATTAAAATGGACAAGGATAAAACCGCGACCGCTTATTTTGAAAAGGTAACACCATCACCAGTTATTAAGGGCAAAATAACGGTCGAGTTCAGGGATACGGTAACCAATGAGAAGATTAAGGAAGATGAAGTATTAACTGATTTAGATCTGGGCGAGCATTCGTATATTGCCGAAACGCAGATCGGGGTATACGAGCTTGTGGGCGAAGCTTTGAAAAAGGTCGTGCTAACCGTAGCCGAGCCAATCCAAAAGATTACTTACTTCTACAAAGAGAAGGTTATTACTCCACCTGCAGAAGATGATCCAGTTGAACCACCGGTAGTTGAACCACCAGTGGATGATGATGATCCGGTCGAGCCGCCTGTGGGTGAACCAGCAGTGGATGATGATCCAGTTGAACCGCCTGTAGTTCAGGAACCACTTACACCACCAGTGGTTGTAGAACCTGCTGATCCGCCTGTAGTTGAAGTTCCAGCCGAACCTCCTGTTGTTGAGCAGCCGGAGGAACCTATTGGCAATGAAAAGCCGGTTGTCGAAGATCCAGTTGCTGACCAACCTGTAGAAAATGAACCTGCTATCGATCAAGAGCCGGTAAGTGATGAAGGCTCATCGGAGGATGTTCCGGTTTCGAATGATGTTTCGATAGTTGAAAAGGTTCCAGAATTGGATCAGGTTCGTATTGTTGCGATTGACGTTGAAACGGATGAAGTCTTGACAGAAGAGATTCTGCGGGATTTACCACTCGGTAAGCAAGTGATTTCTGCTCCTGCTATAGAGGGGTATGAACCCTTAGCTCCTTTTATCCAAAGTGTAACAGTCGCAGCTCAAGGTCGTCAGTTGGTAGTTGAATTCAGGTATCAAAAGCTGAAGCAATTTGGAACAGTCTTTGGGGTTGTTACGGATGTCAGGGGTAATCCGATAAAAGGGATTCAAGTTGAACTGCATTCTAATCCTCGAGTGACAGTGACCCATACGAATGATTTTGGTGAGTATAAATTTGAAAATGTTGAGCTTGGGGCTCATACCGTAATTTTAAAAAATCCTTTCACCGATGGTACACAAGGAAAAATCGATGTATTGGTTTATCAAGAAGATGGGGCGTTGAATAATTGGTCGGAATTGCTAAGCTCGGCAGAAATTGATGTAGCAATTGAATTGAATGAATTACGAAGTGTCCAAAGGATTGACTTCATTATTGATGCAGTTGATTCAAAACCTTCTATCCCAAAAGTACCACAAATACAAACGCCTTTTGAGTATTCAGATCCTATTGATCCACCCGTGGAGGATGAGAAATTACCGATAATTCCGATTGCAGTTTCTGCCATAACTTTTATAGTTTTAGTTGTTGTGTATTTTAGGCGGAAAAATGTGGTTGTCTATGATCAAGATGGTATTGTCGTTAGGAAGTTGAGAATTGCAGTCAAACCTGAGACAGAAATTGATTTATCGGGGTTACAAGGAACCGAGTTTTTAGTTAAGTTCAAAAAACCGGATTTGTTTAGGGGTATTGAATTGTTTATTAAGTACGACAATGCAGTCCGATTTCCAGTGATTTTATCAAATGATCAAGACTTCATTAAGGTAACAATAAACTGAATGCTGAATGTATTATATGGAGCATCTCGGAATTCTCGAGATGCTTTTTTTCTTAAAAATAGATTTTGAAATTTGACCGATAATAATTTTATTTTTGCATATTGATTTTAAGAAAAAATATATACGGCAAGGAAAAAGGTGGTGAGGTAATGAATACCAAGTCAATTGATTTTTCTATTGATGAACGAAGAAATGTTGATAAAGCAACAAAGAACCTTGAGGAAAAGTTTGATTTTTCTATTATCGGCGATGGAACTGATGATCCAGTCGATTTAGGGTTCGGTATTGGAGTTAATCCAACGATTTTCTCGGGGGAATCTAAAAAGGAGAATAATCCACCTACTTCATTAGATCACTCCAAACAAGTTGTTGAAGATCAGGCAAAAACCAAAAATGATAAGGTATTACCATTGAAAAGGGATTTAGAAGAATCAGTTGAAGCTCATCTTACTGAAGATATCAAATCAACACTCAGTACTGTTCCTGATAATGCATTAAATGTAGCAACAACGGAGCAGCCTACAAGTGATGAATATCGCGAGAAAATCAAGAAAAGCATTAAGATGTTCGAAGAAGTAAAGAATTATCTAAGATCTTTGGAGTTAAAATCAATTAGGAATGAGGTTGGTAATGCAGATTCGTCTAAATGGAAACCTTCACTTACAATTGTTGAAGAAGCGAATATTTCAATACCTGATTCTGATTTTTATATTGAGCGCGAGGAAAACTCAAACAAACGATCCGAAGGACTCATTATTGTAAGGGAAACAAATAATGATCTGTCTAAGAAAAAGTTTTATACCTTCATCGCTGTTCCAATGAAGGGGATTTTCAAAGTGTTGTATTATCATGGGTTAAGAAATGTGATTAGTTTTTTTGGAAAGCTATTAATATGGGGATTAGTAAGTTTAGTGGCGACAGTTGGAATTTATGTTGTAATGGCACATTATTCTGATTTGGATCAAACGGCCATGGAAATGGCAACTCAGCATTATGAAGCTGTGAAGAAAGTGATTGTTTCATTTTATGAGGATATTTCGACTTCTATCAAGGGTAAAGCCGAACCATAAAAACGGAGGTTCCAATTTATGGGCGGACCAGTAGGTCTTTATAATGGGATGATTATTACGTATCACTTGCTTTTAGGGAATTAGTGCTACAATAGAAATTCTTGTTGTGCTTTTGCGGAAAAATTTTAACACTTATTACTCTCGCTGGGGAATTATATTAGACAGTAAGATAACAACTATAAAAATTGACGAAAATTAATGATTAAAGTACATTGAAGATAATATCATATTTCAAAAATCACTAATTGCGGAAGCACCGCAGACGATCCTTTGTGGGGAAAGTCTGCGGTTTTTTATGTTTAGTGTGATTAGGAGGGTTTAAATGTTGAGTAAATGTACATTTTGTTCTAAGGAGTCTGAAAAGTTGTTTAGTAACATTACCCACAACATCGGTAACCTATGTATCGAATGTTATTTGAAACTCCACGGATGTTGTGGGGTATGTAATCAAAGTTTTCTACCGGTAGAGCTCCAGTTTGATACGACTTACAATATTCGGGCACGTTTTATTGGAACGGGTGAAAGAAATTTCATTGTGTGTGACTCTTGTTTTGTTGAAATCCGGCGAGAGTTCCCTCATTTGTTTGTTTGATGGACATTTAGACAGAGTCAGCAGGTTGAAGTCATCAAATGACGAAAATTGTTGCAAGATTACAAAGCGACAGTAGATCCCTAAATGGGGCTTTCACTTGTTTCTGCTCGTTAGGGCAGAGGGGGCTCGTTTTTTATGGTTTCCTCTCGTAGGTATGTTTTGTAAAGAATCACTAGTATTCTGTGCTAAACCATGCTAATGTAGCTACAATCCAACTTTATGGAGGTTAGCAATGGATAAGTTGAAAGCCATCAAAATTGCTAAGGAAACTATGAGCATTCTTGAATCTGGTAAGTATCTTAATCGTCAAAGAAAAATAGTTACTCTTAGTGCTTCGATAAGGGAAGCGATCAAAGGGGCGGTCTTGTACTCCCCGGATGAAACAGATCGTTTACTGAATTCTTTTACCCCTTTAAACAAGTACGATACCATTATTGAAGTAACGTCTGAATCAAGTTTGGCCGCGGCGAAGAGATTAAGTGAAAATGATGGTAAAGTTTGTGTTTTAAATTTTGCTTCAGCTAAAAATCCAGGGGGTGGATTTTTGACTGGATCTAGGGCACAAGAGGAGAGTCTGGCTCGTTCTTCAGGGTTATATCCGACTATTGCACAAATGAAAGAAATGTACGAGCATAATCTCAGAATCCGAACTGGTTTATATTCGGACTACATGATTTTTTCACCTAATGTACCGGTTTTTCGGGATGACGATGGAGATTTGTTGGATGAGCCATACTTCGTTTCTTTCATCACCACCCCTGCAGTCAACGCTGGACTTGTCCGTGAGCGGGAGCCTCATAAAGCGCATTTGATTAATGAGGTGATGAAGCGTAGAATCGAGAAGATTCTTGTAGTCGCTTTCGTTAACCAGCAGAATACCCTCATCCTTGGTGCTTTCGGTTGTGGGGTATTCAAAAACAGACCAGAGGATGTTGCTACTATCTTCCGTGATACTTTAACTAGTGATCGTTTTAAGGGAGTTTTCAAAAAGATTATTTTTGCGGTTTATGATCCGACTCCGCAGAAATTGAATTACAATATATTCAGAAGAGTGTTAAAGTAATATATTTTGGTCGGAAAAGGACAGTATAGAAACCTTCCTTGTTCTATGCTGTCTTTTTTTATTCTGCCTTTAATGTTTGAGATTGAAATTATTCATCATTCCAATACACAATGATTTGTATTTGCCGAGGTCGATTATCTTGGGTTCTTGTCTGTTCAAAAAATGAGCGCGGCATATAAACAACCGGTATAGGTGAATCTCTTTTGTTAGAAGCAATGTACTTCTCGCCAGCCATATATTTGTTTATATAGTACACCAAGGGGTCTTTTAAGCTGTAGCCGGTATGAACCCTTTGACTTTCAATGTTAAAGACCACCTTAATATTTTGGGGTATGGGGAGCGGGACTCTTGTTTTTGCTATGTATAATCGATACGAGCGACCTTCTTCTATATGTTCCCAAATGTATTTGTGGTCTGAATCCCCGTGAAAGGTATAGATATATTCCACCGACATTTTCTCCCTTCATGATGGGGGTCTATTATAAGTCATTATATCAGATGTTTGCTTTTCAATTATAGGATTTTTTGTACTTATCAATTATCAATAATTTAGTCAGGTGCTTCGGCACTTGACTCTTTTGTTTTTGATGATTTTGATTTCCATATTATGTTACAATAGACAAGACTAATTTTATAGGTGATTCATATGTTCCTATTTTTGTATCAGACAGCAGATTCTTCAGGAGATCCTTTCTGGCTGATCTGGATGGTAACATGCTACTTATCAATGCTGACCGTTCTATATGGTAAGGGGGTCTTATTGGTGGTGTACCAAGATCGCTACTACGGAGCCACAGATTCCAAGGCATTCACCGATGTAACCGATCTGTATTTCCCTCATCAAGATTGATGGTATCTTCAAAGCTGGATGGGGTATAGATTTTGCCTTTCTGCCCTTCTGCTTCATGAGAGAAATGATTGCATATTACCAGACATTCCAGTATATTAAAGCTAGTTGAATATCCAAGTTGACGCGGAAGCACCGCAGATCATTCCCTTAACGGGCGAGGTCTGCGGTTTTTTGCGTCCCAACAAACGGGAGGTAATAATGAGTTGTTGCACATTCTGTTCAAACGAAGCCGAGAAGTTATTTTCTCACTCGACCCACAACTTGGGTTCCCTCTGTATCGATTGCTACATGACACTTCATGGCTCTTGTGGGGTATGCAGTCATCACTTCTTGCCCTCCGACCCAACGCCGGATGTCACGTACCGACTCCAGGCAAAGTTTATCGGTATGGGCGAGATGAATCTCATCGTATGCGACAATTGCTTCGAAGCAGTCCGTAAGGAATTCCCGCAGATGTTTGTCTGAGGGGGTAACCAGGGCGTTAGGGGCATCGGGGGCAGCGATTTTGAAAAACCCATTACGAATTTAGCAGGTTTCGACACGACTCATGGCGAAATTGGTAATAATCAGAAGTAAAGAGGGTGTTCAGCAACTTGTTCAAGAATCTATTCGTAGTCGGAGATCCCTTCTCCGACCTCAAGCGTGAGTATAAACCAATCAAACTGCGACATCAATTACGAAGTCCAATGGCGTACCACTGATATTGAGAAAAAAGGACATAAGGTAATCCATGTCGATCAAACCAAGCATGGCGAGACTATCATGATCTACCATCTACACCATCATGACGATCTGGACGATAGGGACATTAATTTACGTATACAGATCATAACTCCTAAGGGGGGTATTGACTCCCGACTCGAACGCCTTCCAGATCGTCTACCCTGAGACCATGCACATGAAGAACGGGGATACCGAATTGAAGGTGACCGAGTTTGCCGCGGTTACGGTTCGATCCTGATGACTGCCATCATGCAGCTCATTGACCAAATGCAAGTCCGGTATATCACCTGATGGATTTCCGGGGTCGACTGGGATCACATTGATCGATCAGAGTATTTTTATCGAAAGTTTGGCTTCGAAGTTGAATTGAACCATGAAACCCAATGTGGCAATATCAATGGATTAACCAGGCACTTGGAGCTACTCGAGCAGAATTTGATGAAGCAAGAGATGTGTTATAATTTTATTTGTCTGAAAAGATTCGAATATTGCTTCAAATGATCGGAGTGTAAGTTATGTTAAGTGAACAAAACTATATTAAAATTCTTGATTATTTCGACAAGGTTTTTTGGGAGAGGAAGACCACCGAAACTAATTGGGATTATTATGGACTTGTCTTAGATTGGTATTTTGAAGAGTCTGTATTAAGTATCGATTTTTTGAATGTTGAAGATTTCTTTGATCATAATGGTGGTTTCAGATATGTAGATAACAAATTATTGGTTGAGCAATTTAGTAACTTGCCAACAAAGAAGTGCTTAAAGTTATTGGAGAATATTTTGAATATTCTTAAACACTCTACGGTTAATAAAGAGCGGAACACTCATATAATTGAGTTAGTCACAAAAGTACTGATGAGGGATAATGTAAAAGTCATTAATCCAGAGACTGGTTTTATTACAGTTATACCTAATGATATTTTTGATTCAGGTTCGTATTGTAATATTGTTCGCGTTAGAGAAGGTATCTTAAGGAAAGAGTTAAAGCCAGCTTATCAAAATGATGAAAAATTGAAAAAACGTATGAAGTATGAGTACGAGAATATGGTAAAACTTAGTGATTGTCCAGAAGTTTTAAATGTTTTTGACTTTAATCCCGAGGATAGTTCTTATTTAATGGAACAGGCTGATAAGAATCTCTACCAGCACTTAAACGATGAATTAGAGATTTCATTTGAAGAGAAACTTAAAATTGTTTTAGATATACTTAATGGAATGGCATTTGCCCATGAAAGGTCGATTATTCACAGAGACTTACATCTGGGAAATATATTGAAGATAGGTAAGGACTTTGTGATAAGTGACTTTGGGTTAAGTAAGGATCTATCAATTGAGAGAAGCATGAAGTCATCTTTCACTGAGAAAAACAACCACCTTTTTGTAGATCCTCTTGCTATCGGAGATTTCAGAAAATTAGACCTTAAAAGCGATATCTACTCAATTGGTAAAATAATTGATTATGTATTTACATATAACGCAATTGACCCAAATCATATATTCAAAACTATAGTTGAGCGTTGTACCTCTAGAAACAAGTCACTTCGATATGATTCAGTAAGACAAATAATTAGTGAGATAGAGATGATCTTGAAAAGCAAAAATCAGGAAGAGAGTAGAGCCGCGGCGCTTAATAAGATTTTAAACGGTCATTATGACTCTCAGGTTCATGAGTACATAATGGACTTAGTGGATTCTGATAAAATTAGTAAATTCATAGTTACACATAAACTTTCATCGTTTGGGAAAATTATTATGCAGTTTGAGAGTGGTTATCAGATTAGGATACTTCAATCGATTGAGTATGGGTATTCAGAAGCAACAGGATATGGTGGATGGAGTAATTAGTTTCCCCTGAAAAAGTCAGGATTTCTGAGCAAAACAAAAAGGAATTCGCAGCCTTGAAATGGAAATTGTTATTATCCAGATAACAAATCCCGAGGAGCGAATTCCTTAGTCTAAGAAGT